>JAEEGK010001363.1_pt1 | contig 61182 bp, 58 predicted proteins | sample 8958771 | NCBI WGS metagenome assembly JAEEGK01 (sample SAMN16246547, study PRJNA631951) | gut metagenome | biome: gut microbiome; feature: rumen; material: SC-attached | host: Bos | place: Iran: Karaj | collected 2018-10 | reverse complement strand
GCCCCGGACATTTTCGGCGCAGGACCTCTCGACTAGTGAGCTATTACGCACTCTTTGAATGTGTGGCTGCTTCTGAGCCAACATCCTAGTTGTCTTCGAAATCCCACATCCTTTTCCACTTAACACGCACTTTGGGACCTTAGCTGTAGGTCTGGGCTGTTTCCCTTTTGACTACCCAACTTATCTCGTGCAGTCTGACTCCCATACATCATCTTTACGGCATTCGGAGTTTGATAATCTTCGGTAAGCTTTGACGCCCCCTAGGATATTCAGTGCTCTACCTCCGCAAGACTAATATGAGGCTAGCCCTAAAGCTATTTCGAGGAGAACCAGCTATCTCCGGGTTCGATTGGAATTTCTCCCCTACCCACACCTCATCGCCACCCTTTTCAACGGATGTGCGTTCGGACCTCCATTGCCTTTTACGGCAACTTCATCCTGGACATGGGTAGATCACCCGGTTTCGGGTCTACGTACACTGACTTAACGCCCTTTTCAGACTCGGTATCCCTTCGGCTCCACTGCTTAACAGCTTAACCTTGCCAGTGTCCGTAACTCGCCGGACCGTTCTACAAAAAGTACGCGGTTCATCATATAAAGATGTTCCACAGTTTGTAAACACAGGGTTTCAGGTTCTCTTTCACTCCCCTCCCGGGGTCCTTTTCACCTTTCCTTCACAGTACTATTCTCTATCGGTCACTAAGGAGTATTTAGCCTTACGGGGTGGTCCCCGCGCGTTCCCACAAGGTTCCTCGTGTCTCGTGGTACTCTGGATCCTACTGTCTTACTCTCGATTTCGAATACATGGCTTTCACATTCTTTGGCTGAACTTCCCAGATCATTCTTCTATCAATTGTAATAACGTATGTAGTCCGAACCCCGAAGTGCACGCACTTCGGTTTGGGCTCTTTCCATTTCGCTCGCCGCTACTTTGGAAATCGATGTTTCTTTCTCTTCCTCCGGCTACTTAGATGTTTCAGTTCACCGGGTTCCCTTCCTTACACTATGGATTCATGTAAGGATACATGAAGTTTGTTCATGTGGGTTTCCCCATTCAGATATCTACGGATCAAGGCTTATTTGCAGCTCCCCGTAGCTTTTCGCAGCTTATCACGTCTTTCATCGGCTCTTAGTGCCAAGGCATCCACCCTGCGCTCTTATTCGCTTAACCAGCGCTCGCATACATAGCGTTGTATGCTTTTTAGGTTCTTTGTGTTTACATTTTTTTGAAAATATTAACTTTCGTTAATACCCTCGGATGTCTTCTCTAATTAAAAAGATTCTTCTGTATTCGGTTTTCAAGGTTCAAAATTTCTCATTGCTGAGAAATGGGCTTAAGTGGACTCGAACCACCGACCTCACGCTTATCAGGCGTGCGCTCTAACCGGCTGAGCTATAAGCCCGGTTAATTTTGTGCTTCTCCACGTTAGGCACAAGCCGGATTCATAAGCACTTCGTGCTTATTTCATCACGGGCGTCGCCCGATACGATAAGAAGTACTCATATTCTATTAGTGCAAGCACATAGCCTCTGAGTACTTCTTATCGTACCCGGCTTGTGCCTAGCGTGGAGATGGAGAGATTCGAACTCTTGACCCCCTGCTTGCAAGGCAGGTGCTCTCCCAACTGAGCTACACCCCCAAGTTGGTAAGTATTTACCATATTCATTTATATTTAGAAGTTTCAAAATCTCTCTTGATTCTTCCTTATTAACAAGTAGATTCGGCAGCCACCTACTCTCCCATATCGTCTCCAACATAGTACCATCGGCCGCTTAAGTCTTAACCATCGTGTTCGGGATGAGAACGGGTGTGTCCCCTAAGCGCATCGCCACCGAAAACTTTATTGATTGCCTTAACAATCAAACAGCAATGTAACCCCTACTTATATCCTTAGAAAGGAGGTGATCCAGCCGCACCTTCCGATACGGCTACCTTGTTACGACTTCACCCCAGTTATCAGTCCTGCCTTCGGCTGCTCTCTCCTTACGGTTGAGTCACAGACTTCGGGCATTACCGACTCCCATGGTGTGACGGGCGGTGTGTACAAGACCCGGGAACGTATTCACCGCGACATGCTGATTCGCGATTACTAGCGATTCCAGCTTCATGTAGTCGAGTTGCAGACTACAATCCGAACTGAGACGTTATTTTTGAGATTTGCTTAATGTCACCATTTCGCTTCTCTTTGTTTACGCCATTGTAGCACGTGTGTAGCCCAAATCATAAGGGGCATGATGATTTGACGTCATCCCCACCTTCCTCCAGGTTATCCCTGGCAGTCCCTCTAGAGTGCCCATCTTACTGCTGGCTACTAAAGGCAAGGGTTGCGCTCGTTGCGGGACTTAACCCAACATCTCACGACACGAGCTGACGACAACCATGCACCACCTGTCTCCAATGCTCCGAAGAGAACACACTTTACATGTGCGGTCATCGGGATGTCAAGATTTGGTAAGGTTTTTCGCGTTGCTTCGAATTAAACCACATGCTCCACCGCTTGTGCGGGTCCCCGTCAATTCCTTTGAGTTTCATTCTTGCGAACGTACTCCCCAGGTGGATTACTTATTGCGTTTGCGACGGCACCGAAGACGTATTCGTCCCCAACACCTAGTAATCATCGTTTACAGCGTGGACTACCAGGGTATCTAATCCTGTTTGCTCCCCACGCTTTCGAGCCTCAACGTCAGTTATCGTCCAGTAAGCCGCCTTCGCCACCGGTGTTCCTCCTAATATCTACGCATTTCACCGCTACACTAGGAATTCCACTTACCTCTCCGACACTCTAGCTTAACAGTTTCCAAAGCAGTTCAGGGGTTGAGCCCCCGCATTTCACTTCAGACTTGCTATGCCGTCTACGCTCCCTTTACACCCAGTAAATCCGAATAACGCTTGCACCATACGTATTACCGCGGCTGCTGGCACGTATTTAGCCGGTGCTTCTTAGTCAGGTACCGTCATTTTCTTCCCTGCTGATAGAGCTTTACGTACCGAAATACTTCTTCACTCACGCGGCGTCGCTGGATCAGGGTTGCCCCCATTGTCCAATATTCCCTACTGCTGCCTCCCGTAGGAGTTTGGGCCGTGTCTCAGTCCCAATGTGGCCGTTCACCCTCTCAGGCCGGCTACTGATCGTCGCCTTGGTGGGCCGTTACCTCACCAACTAGCTAATCAGACGCGGGTCCATCTTACACCACCGGAGTTTTTCACACTGAATCATGCGATTCTGTGCGCTTATGCGGTATTAGCAGTCATTTCTAACTGTTATCCCCCTGTGTAAGGCAGGTTACCCACGCGTTACTCACCCGTCCGCCACTAAGTTTTCTCAATGAAGCAAGCTTCGGCGAGAAAACTTCGTTCGACTTGCATGTATTAAGCACGCCGCCAGCGTTCATCCTGAGCCAGGATCAAACTCTCTATAAAAATATCTTTGAATTTAATCCGTCTTAGAATAATTGCTTAGCTTATTCTTAACGTTTACTTTAGGTTTCTTTCTCTGAAAATACTCATTCGGTTTATACCGATTTGGAATTATTTCAGGGTTGCATTGCTGTTTATTTGTCAAGGTTCTTCGCACTCGCCGTTTTTGGCAGTGCTTGAATATAATATCATTTCAATTTTCGTATGTCAATAAGTTTTAATTAATTTTTTTAACTTTTTTCAATATGATTTTTGAATGATATTATCCCACAAAAAAAGTTCCGACTTTGGAACTCTTTTGACGGAGAAGGAGGGATTTGAACCCTCGCGCCGCTATTAACGACCTGCACCCTTTCCAGGGGTGTCCCTTCAGCCTCTTGGGTACTTCTCCAGATAGCTAAATCAATACAAGTTATAAATTTATGTCCTTACATACAAAACTGCCGACAATGATTGCCGGCATCTGTAGAGCGGAGAGGATGGGATTCGAACCCATGCGCCCTTTCGGACAAACGGTTTTCAAGACCGCCTCGTTATGACCACTTCGATACCTCTCCGAATAACGCTTCGTAAAACGCAAGTGTTATATTATCAAAAAAGAACTGTCATGTCAACACTTACTGATACATTATTTTACAAAAAAGTGAGGATGCCAAAAAGCACCCTCACTATATATTAATACTTAGTCAGTTATTAAACGAATTATAAGTTAACCTGATCCTCTGATCCGATTGATCCGCCAAGTGCGTCATCGTCTGTTTCAGAAGCATTAACTGTGTTCTGTACAAGCTGCTGAAGTGAGAATCTGCCTGAATATAACTCTGCCTCTGCAAAGTGATATCTGTCAGTAATCTTGATTTCTACATCACCCTTAGTCTTTAAGTTGAAACCAACATAGATTAATGATGTCTCTCCGGGCTGTACTTCTCTTGTTAACCAGTCGTTACTTCCTGCAAGTGAGTAGCTCTTATCAAGAGTAAAGCCATCCTGCTTAACATCAATCTTGGAAATCTTCTGGAATGAAGTAGCTTCGCTTGAATTGTTAGTAAATTCACCTACTAAAACAACGATTACGTTCTTCTGATACTTATCAAGACCGATAAGAGCAGTTTTATACTTGAACTCGTAGTCAGAACCATATACATGCTCAGGAATGTCAGCGATGGCAAGTGTATTTTCATATACGCATACCTGATCAAAAGTCTTCCAGTCATTAACTGAAATCTCGATATCACCTTCCATATCGTTAAGCTGATATACTTCTTTGAAAGTTACTTCAGATCCACCTTTGATTTCTGTAAAATCATCATCAGCGTTAATATCTTCTTTTAAAGGATGGTTGTAAGGAAGCCATGTGCTGTCAAGCTCTCTTCCACTCTGGAATATCTTCATTCTGAGTGCACTTGAGCAACTTGTAGATTCAGTAGAATTGTTCTTGAAATTGCAAGTTAAAACTAAAAGCTTAGCACCTTCTTCACCTTCAGTGATTTCTTGATCAAGAATAGCGAACTCGTATTCACTCTGTGATACCTTAGCCTGGATTGTAGACACTTCTATATCCTCATCAAGGATAGTTACAGTTCCTTTCTTAGCCTGACCGGTTACAGTAACATGAATTGTGTTGCCAAGAGTTGCGTTTGAAATATCAAAAGCAGCCTGTGCTACACCCTGTGACTTAGCAGGGATCTGGCTCATAGAATCAAGTGCGTAAGGGTTGTTGCCGCCAAGATATGTAGAACTAAGTGCTGTTCCATCTTCTGTAGTAACAACTGTACCATACTCGATTGTGTAACCTGCAACAGCTGTATCAAGCTTATTGTCAACATCGAAGTTAACAACTAAAACCTGACCACCATCATAATTGCCGCATGTGAATACTTCGTTTACTGCAACATCATAACCTGTTTTGCTTCCGCCTCCTAAAAGACTTAAGGGGTTAGAACATCCAAAAAGGATGGCAACCACTGAAATTAAAGAGACGAATAAAGAAGCTTTCTTTAATGTGTTTTTCATACTGTCCTCCTTATACACATTCAGCGTTTATTCTTTTTCGTATAACTATCAAATTATAATATAGTAAATTATAGTCGCTCTTTTATATAAGAACTACCTATTAACTATACTAATTATCCTGTAAAAATACAAGAACAACTATTTTTTATTATACATTAGTTGTCAAGAGGGTATTAATCCTCGTTAGGAATAGGCGCAAGAGTCTTCTTTCTGCACGCTGCTGTAACAAGAGCTATTGTAAGCAAGAATCTGGCCATCACTCCCATAGGGGCAAGATAGTTGGAATAATTAGCAAGCAAGCTATAACCTGCGTAACCTTCTTGAGGTCTAATAATATATAACATTCCAACTCCTCTATATAATACCAATGTAAGAATTAATGAAACAATACCAGCTAAAATGGGATGAACCGCATCCAATAATATCAATCCTGCCACTTCTGCTCCTATGGAACTGCTCTCGCTATTCGACGCCACTATTGCAAGGATTGAAAATACTATAAATACTATAAAAGAAACAATACCGATCATCTGAACACCTACGTAAATAGCTACAGAAGATCCTGTAATGAAACGTGCTTGTCTTGATAATAAACCTGCAGCGATAGGAACTATCAACTTTCCGATAAATATGTATCCAAGATACATAACCATTCCAAGTATTGCAGTAATTTTTACAGTCTTACTCATAATCTTCTCCTTTACACACTTCTTTATATTAGTAATGAATATTAAAAGTTCTTATTAAAATCAGCAAGATATGTAATCTTGATGTTGCCCACATCTCCCTCAACCACCTTGACCTTACAACCTCCGTATAGTTCAACTACCTGGGCGTCATCAGTAACCTTAAGAGAGTTGCCGTTAGCTCTATCATTCATATAGGAAGAATATGCCTTCATAACAAGATTATATTCAAAAGTCTGAGGGGTCTGCATCATATAGCAACAATTTCTGTCGGGAGTAGTTATAATATAACCATTTTCATCGACCACCTTAACTGTGTCCGTTGCTCTCACCGCAGTCACTACAGCACGATGTTTCTCTACCTCCATCATATTTCGCTCAATTATCTCATTGGATACGTAAGGTCTTGCTCCATCATGAATCAATACATAATCCGCATTGGAACATCCTTTTAAGCCACTATACACGGAATCGTATCTTTCTTCTCCGCCCACGACTATATTTTTCACCTTACTAAGCCAATACTTATCAACGAATTCTTTTTGAATATATTCTTCTTCGCCCTTACCGCAAACGATTACAATATCATCCACCCTAGAGCGTTCAAATGCAACTAACGAATGCGCCAAAAGAGGCTTATCTTTAAGCATCCTGTATTGCTTGGGAACACAACCACCTATTCTCGTGCCTTTCCCTCCGGATAAAACGATTGCACAAAACCTGCTCATAAAATCCTCATCAATCGAAGAAACTATTTTTCTCCCAACTTTAAATTGGGAACTGCATTAAGATCAAGTGAATGTCTGACTCCCTTGATATATTCATAGTAAGCAGCCGCACCAATCATGGCTGCATTATCTGTACATAAAATTGGCGGTGGCATAAAGAAACTTACATTCTTTTTAGCACATGCTTCTTCGAATGCCCGTCTTAATCCCGAGTTGGATGCAACTCCGCCTGCAATTGCAAACTTATCTATATGATATGTATCAATCGCTTCCATTGAATGTCCGACAAGTACATCAATAACCGCCTGTTGGAAAGAAGCTGCTACATCTTCAGTAACTACTGTCTCGCCATTCATCGCCTGAGTATTAAGGTAATTAAGAACTGCTGACTTGAGTCCGGAAAAACTGAAGTCGTAAACATTACCACCTACCTTGGCTCTTGGAAAAGCTATCGCCTGAGGATTACCTTCTTTTGAAACCTTATCAATCTTAGGTCCTCCGGGATATCCTAATCCTATTGCTCTGGCTACCTTGTCAAAAGCTTCACCGGCAGCATCGTCTTCTGTCTTGCCGATTATCTCATACTGTCCGTAATCGGAAACTTTTACAAGATGTGTATGACCACCCGAAACCACCAAACATACAAAAGGCGGTTTGAGTTCAGGATTGGCTATATAGTTCGCACTGATATGACCCTCGATATGATGAACTCCTACAATAGGAAGGTTAGCAGCATATGCCATAGCCTTGGCAAAAGATACACCCACAAGTAAAGGACCGACTAATCCCGGTCCATAAGTAACAGCGATGGCGTCAATCTCCTTGAGAGTTAAGTGACTATCCTCAAGAGCCTTGGCAGTAACCTGATTAATCTTGTCCATATGCTTTCTCGAAGCTATCTCAGGTACTACTCCACCATAAAGTGTATGAAGGTCAATCTGTGAATATATTACATTGGATAAAACTTCTCGTCCGTTTTTTACAACTGCTGCCGCCGTCTCATCGCACGACGACTCAATTGCGAGAATTGTAACATCCTTATTCATAAGGAATACTTCCTTTGGTAATTAGTTATTCATTGCGGTCTCTCCCGCATCTTCTTTTACAAGATCAAATCCGTAAATCTTCCAATGTCCGACATTGTCTTTTCTTAATATGAAGACCTCGTTGGAATATCTGTACTCGGTTCCCTGACGAAGTCTATACTGAGCATAAAGTCTTGCCCACTCGAATCCGTCTTCATTGAATCTCTCTACATCCGTAGCTGCGGATACCGAATAACCGGATACAACTATCTTTTGCGCCTGGAAATCAATCACGTCTTTTTTGAGATTCTCATAATATGTATCAAAAGGCATATTGTCTTTTAACTCATCGTCATATAAAAGATATGATCTCTTGGCAAGCTCTTCTAACTGTTCTTCAGTGATGGAATCATCATAGAAGCAACAGGTTATTTCTGAATAATACTTAAGCACTTCCTTGGGAGTGGGCGGATAGGACTTATCTATATCCCTAAGTAATATGTCCATTACCTTGGATACATCCACCTCAGGTTCCGCCTCGGTTTCGCCGCGTCTTGTCTGCATGTAAAAAGCAACAATAACCATGGCGGCTATCGCAACAACGACGATTATTCCGATTATTGCTGTCTTTTTGTTTTTCACGGCGTCCCCTTTCGTAATATTTTATGATTCTTCGTAGACAAGATCAGCACTCATGCCATCCTTGGCTGCGTAAGTTTTCGGAAATATCTTCCTTGCATTATCAAGGAATTCCTTGGGTTTAAATAATGATGGGCTGTAATGTGTAAGCCACATCTCTTGAACTTCAGCTTCTTTAGCAAGCGTAGCAGCCTCGGAAAAAATCATATGTCTGTGTTCCTTGGCCTTATCAAGCGATTCATCCTCGCCATACATACCCTCGCATATAAAGAGGTCTGAGTTCTTGGCAAATATAGGTATGTTCTTGCACGGTCTTGTATCAGTGGTATAAGTAACCTTGATGCCTTTTCTGGGAGGTCCCATTACCATATCCGGAGTATATGTAACTCCATCTTCTTCGATAACTTCTCCCTTTTGAAGCTTGGACCAACACTTAAGAGGTATGTTAAGCTTCTTGGCGGCTTCAGCATCAAATCTGCCAGCTCTGTCTATCGATAAGCTGTAACCGTAACATGTTACGTTATGACTTACCTTAAATGCATCTATATGAACATCCTTAAAATCTATTCTCTGCGAATCCCCATCGAGCTCGATATACTCAAGTTCAAAAGGAAGTTTGGGCGCTATAATCAAAAGCGATTCAACAACTTCTCTCACACCCTTGGGACCAACTATCGTAACAGGCTCGGTCCTCTCTGAATTACCCATTGTCAAAAACATTCCGGGCAATCCAGATATATGATCAGCATGGAAATGCGTGAATAAAATCAAATCTATTGGTTTGGGACTCCATCCTTTTTCCTTGAGGGCCACCTGAGTGCCTTCGCCACAATCGATAAGAATATTGGAACCGTTGTATCTCACCATCAGCGAAGTAAGCCATCTGTAAGGAAGCGGCATCATACCGCCAGTTCCCAGTAAACATACTTCAAACATTGTTCACCTCAGCCAGTATATAACTGCATTGTCTGCAGGATTGGTATAAAAGTCTTTTCTCGTGCCGGCGTTTTCAAATCCGAACTTTTCATATAACGCTCTGGCAGATGTGTTGGTCTCTCTTACTTCGAGAGTAAAAGCATTGATGCCTCTTTTTTTACCCTCATCCAAAAGAGCGGTTAATAACTTGCTTGCTATGCCTTGTCTTCTTGCATCATTGGCAACCGACACATTCATAATATCCGCTTCATCCATGCTCTGTATAAGTCCTGCGGCTCCTATTACAACATCACTATCATCAAGAGCTACCAAGTATAGAGCATACGGATTATCTAGTTCTTCTCTAAGTGAAGCCTCGCTCCAGCCATCCGAGAAGTTTTGTTTTTCAAGTTCAGCAACACCCGATACATTATCGGAGTCCATATTAACTATTCGTACCTGCAAGTTTTTCTTCTCTTTCTCTCTCAGCCTGAGGCTTTCTTAAATAGATACATGAAAAATCAGCCGCGTCGCTCGCTTGTCCCTTAGCTGCATATGCATCTGCGATAATCGCTACATTGCTAGCATTCTGATATGCACGTGACGCTATGGGAAGTGCGTATGACACCTTCATATTTTCTTTTATAGTACTCTCGTATACAGGAACTCCATCACCGGTAAATGAAACCTTTTCTCCAAGTTCATTAAGGTAATCGCATAATTCATTCATATCATATGCACAGGGTTCAAGTATTGTCTTGGGAATAACCGAATCTCCCTCAAACTTATATACACCTGTATATACCTGATTTCTTCTTGCATCCATTATGGGAACGCTTACGCCCTCTACTCCATAGTTATTAAGACTAAGTGCTTCGAGAGTTGATACTCCGATAATCTTTTTATTTACGGAAAAAGCCAGTCCCTTAACTGTAGCAACTCCGATACGAAGTCCTGTAAAAGAGCCGGGCCCGTCAGCAGCTGCAAAATAATCCAATGCGTTTAAATCAATATCAAGAGTCTTCACCAATTCATCCACCATGGGAAGAAGTGTCTGCGAATGTGTCTTTTGATAATTGATACTGATATTTCCTTTTATGATACCATCCTCGAGATATGCACAAGTGGCAACAAGTCCCGAAGAATCAATTGCTAGTATCTTCAACTCAGATAACCTTCTTTTTCAGTCTTATCCATTATGATCTTTCTGTAGTCAACACCCTTGGAAAGATCCTTTTTAATCTCAATCTTAATTGTACCCTTGGGAATAATCTCTTCGATAAGACCTGCCCACTCGACTACGGTTATTCCGTTGCCATATGCGAACTCATCGAATCCGACTTCTTCCATCTCGGATACATCTCCGATTCTGTATACATCGAAATGATATAGTGGAAGTCTGCCTCCATCGTATGTCTCCATTATTGTGAATGTTGGACTTACGACATCATCATCTATTCCTAATCCCTTAGCCAATCCCTTGGTAAATACGGTTTTACCAACTCCAAGATCTCCTATAAGAGCTATAACCGTTCCTGCGGGTGCTGACTCAGCGAATTCTTTTGCAATATTAAATGTTTCTTCGGGAGATGATACTTCTATCTCTTTTCTAACAAATTCCATCATAGTCCCCCGAATCTAATCTTGACATTCTTAGCATCCATATGTGAGCAGATAAGTTTTAAGACATCATCAGCCTTATCACCCATATCTTTTCTGGGAAAGATGAATGCTGAGTTTTTACCTGTATATACAAAGTAGCTCTGTCTTGTATTGCATGCTCTTGTGCAGTCCTTCCATTCGATAAGCTGCTCTTCACCCATGGCCTTAACTGTAATGCCTTCGTCATTGACCACATACGCAATGGGCTCTCTGAAATATTCAAGCATCTTAACCTTCATAAAAGAAGAACGAAGAAGCGATATAGGAAGATAGAATAATAAAAGTAATCCGGCAGCAAGGTAATACCATTTAAGATAATTGATAAACAGTATTAAAAAGATTACGCCCAAAGCTGACGAAATAAGCGATATCGGCTGCTTATACGCATGCTGCAGATTAAAATCATATAATTTCGAAGTTGTCATTTTAACTTCAAAACAAGCTTCCATCAGTCGAATACTTCCTTTTCTTCAACTGCACACACTTTTGCACAGTATCACATAATTATACAAAATATAATATACTCTAAATTCGCTATTTTTTCAACCTAAAAACTTGTCATACATTTTACCTACACTTATCCCAAAAAGCCCTAAAACACTTGGCAAAATAAAAAACAGGTGTCAGCAAATCATATGGCTAACACCTATTTTTATTATATTATCTATTGGATTATTAGTTATTGTTCTCAGCAGCCTGTTTCTGGGCGAATCCTGCACGCTTTCTGAGTGTAGGATCAAGAATCTTCTTACGCATACGAAGATGCTTGGGAGTAACCTCAAGAAGCTCATCCGTATCAATGAAATCAATAGCCTGTTCAAGACTAAGGATTCTGGGCGGAGTAAGATGAAGTGCCTCATCTGCCGATGAAGAACGTGTATTGGTAAGATGCTTGGTCTTACATACATTAAGCTCGATATCCTCTGCCTTGGGACACTGACCGATAATCATACCTGCATATACAGTCTCACCCGGTCCGATAAAGAGTGTACCTCTCTCCTGTGCATTGAATAAGCCGTATGTAACACTCTCACCATTTTCAAATGCAATGAGTGAACCCTGCTTTCTGTACTGGATATCTCCCTTGTAAGGACCATATCCTTCGAATAATGTATTGATAATACCATTACCCTTGGTATCGGTTAAGAAATCTCCTCTGTATCCAATAAGTCCTCTTGAAGGAATCAAGAACTCAAGTCTTGTATATCCGCCTGAAGAAGTACCCATTGTTACAAGTTCACCCTTTCTCTGGGATAACTTTTCGATAACGCTGCCGGAGAATTCTTCGGGAACATCAATGTATGCTCTTTCCATGGGCTCAAGTAACTTGCCGTTCTCATCTTTTTTATAGAGAACCTCTGCCTTACTTACTGCGAACTCATATCCTTCACGACGCATGTTCTCAATAAGAACCGATAAATGAAGTTCGCCACGGCCTGATACCTTGAATGAATCTGTATTGTCAGTCTCTTCTACTCTTAAAGATACATCGGTATTAAGTTCCTTAAAGAGTCTGTCACGTAAGTGACGGCTGGTTACGAACTTACCCTCTCTACCTGCAAGAGGTGAATCGTTAACTATAAAATGCATCGCAATTGTAGGCTCGGAAATCTTTTGGAAAGGAATGGGTTCGGGTGAATCCACTGAGCAAAGTGTATCTCCGATATGAATATCAGCAATACCTGATATAGCAACTATAGAACCGATAGACGCTTCCTTAACTTCTACTCTCTCCAATCCGTCAAACTCATAGAGCTTGGATATCTTAACCTTACGTGACTTCTCAGGGTCATGTGCATTAACAATAATTACATCATCGTTAGTCTTAACACTACCTCTGTCAACCTTACCTACACCGATTCTACCTACATACTCGTTATAGTCGATAGTACTGATAAGAATCTGTGTACCACCATCAGGATCTCCTTCAGGTGCGGGAATATAATCAAGAATTGTCTCAAAAAGAGGAGACATATCTTTTGCTTCATCTGCTAAATCCTTAACTGCAGTACCTGCCTTGGCTGATGCAAATACAAAAGGACAGTCAAGCTGTTCATCGGAAGCATCAAGTTCAAGAAGAAGCTCAAGAACTTCATCAACAACTTCTGTAGGTCTTGCTTCAGGTCTGTCAATCTTGTTAACACATACGATAACGGGAAGTTTAAGTTCGAGTGCCTTTCTAAGAACGAACTTAGTCTGAGGCATGGGTCCTTCGAATGCATCAACAAGTAATATAACACCGTTAACCATCTTAAGAACACGTTCTACTTCTCCGCCAAAATCAGCATGGCCCGGAGTATCTATAATATTAATCTTAACGCCCTTATAATGAACTGCTGTATTCTTGGAGAGAATTGTGATACCTCTTTCTCTCTCTATATCATTAGAGTCCATCACTCTCTCGGCTACTTCCTGATTGTCTCTGAATACACCACTCTGTCTTAATAAGCCGTCTACAAGTGTAGTCTTGCCGTGATCGACATGGGCGATAATTGCTACGTTACGAATATCCTCTCTTTTCGTAATCATGATACTTCCTCCGATTAAACCTATAAAAAAACACCGTTTGTGAGTATAACACTAACGATTTTGATGTGCAAGAAAAAATTGTTACTCTTATGAAATCAACCTTTGCGAATGATCTTGCCAACTACTACGCAGATTGCAAAGACTAAGACATTGACACACACAACCGTAGCACCGGTGGGTGTGGAAAAAAGAATGGATGCTATGATACCTGTGAATGCACAGAATATACCGATAACACCGGACGATAAAACTACCGAGAAAAAGCTTCTGAATATTCTCTCTGCCGAGAGCACAGGGAATACAATAAGTGCAGATATAAGAAGAGAACCTACAAGTTGCATACTAAGTACTATAACTACAGCAATGATTACAGATATTAAAAGTCTGTAGAGATTGCATCTGATACCTGTGGCAGATGCGAAGTTCTCATCAAATGTAACTGAAAAGATTCGATTATAAAATACAACGAAAAACAGTACCACGGATATTGATAATACAATACACATGATTACATCAGCATCTGATAATGTAAGTATCGATGTAGATCCGAATAAAGTGGAACATACATCTCCTGATACATTACCTGTCTTGGCATTGGGGAAAATATTGAGTAAGAGATAACCTAAAGCAAGCGCACCAACAGAAAGCATAGCAATTGCTGCATCACCCTTAATCCTCTTGTTATCGTTTCCGCCCATCAAAATAATGGCTACCAATACAGTAACCGGGAGCACTAAAAACATCTTTTCACTAATCGATAAAACTGTTGCTATGCAAAGTGCACCGAATGCAACATGCGACAGACCATCACCGATGAATGAAAGACGCTTAAGCACAATCGTAGTTCCAAGCAAGGAAGCGCATAGAGCAATAAGAGTAGCTACTATGAGCGCATTGCGAACGGACGAGTGTGATAAATATTCTGCTAATGTACTTAAAACAGACATCCGCCGTTCTCCTTAATAAATTCATGCTTGGTACAGAATACACACTTCTCACCACCGATGTGAAGAATGTGAGTTGCGTACTTTTTAGCCGCTTCCAAATCATGGGATACCATAATAATGGTAATCTTTTCTTCTTTGTTGATTCTGTATATTAATGTATAGAGTTGTTCCTGCGCATAAGGATCAAGTCCCGCAACAGGCTCATCAAGAAGTAATACCTTGCCTGTAGCGCAAAGAGCTCTTGCTAATAATACTCTCTGCTGCTGTCCTCCCGATAATTCAGGATATGATCTCTTGGCAAGATCTGTAATCTCAAGTTTTTCCATTGCTTCCTTGGCTCTCTCTTTTTCTTTTTTACCAAAGAAAGGTCTAAAGCCAAGCTTATTGAGACATCCGGATAAAACTATCTCAGATACAGTAGCAGGAAAGTCTCTCTGGATATAAGACTGCTGAGGAAGGTAGCCAATCTCTTTTTGCTTGAGACCGTCACCATATACTATGCTGCCGCTGACCGGCTTCTCAAGTCCCAATACACATTTCATAAATGTGGACTTACCTGAACCGTTCTCACCGACAATATAGAGATAATCACCTTCGTTAATCTCGAAATTGATACCACCTGCAACTATTCTCTTTTCATATCCGACCGATACATCGGTTCCCTTAATCTGTGCCATATCACTACTCTATTTCTTACATTCTTAATATACTTTTATGAGTATGTATATTTTCTAATTCCATATGGAATTAATTGCTCTTCAATACTTCGAGATTCTTCTTCATATAATCATAATATGAAGCACCGTTATTGATTGCCTCTCTTGATACCGACTGAATGGAATCTATCACTTTAACACTTCCGCTCTTGCCTGATTCGCTTATTACATTCTCTGCGAATTTTTCATCGCCGCTTTCAGTAATGTACATTACGCTTTCATCAGTAGCCGCATACTCTTTAGCCAAGGATAATATCATATCAAATGATGAATATGCTTCTGCGGAACATCCGGGCAGTGCTGCGAAATAATTAATGTCATAATCTTCTGCCATATATCTGAAAGGAAATCTGTCAGCTATAACAAGTGTACGATTGGCGGATGAAAAATAATCACTGTATTCTTTATCAAGATCTTCAAGTTTTTTTGTGTAAGATAAAACATTGCTCGTAATCTTGTCTGTATCATCTGGTGCTTTTTTTATAATCTCATCTGCAATTATATTGACGCACTTCTCACTTCTTTTAAGTGACAACCAGATATGTTCATCATTCTCCTCGTATTCTTCCTCTTCTTCGAGTGCTCCGACGATTCCTTCGTCACCTTCAAGTAATACATCATCTTTAATTGCATCCATGAGGCTGATATTAACGCGACCTTTTTTGCCGGGATTCTTTTCTACATATTCTTCGGCCCACGCTTCTGATTCGCCACCAACATATATAAATATATCACAGTCGTCAATGGTAACTAAGTCTTTTACCGCAGGCTGAAACGAATGCATGTCAGTACCGGTATCCTCCAAGAGAATAACTTCTATATCATCACATCCTGCACATGCTTCGCTAACCCAGTCATAAATTGGAAAAATGGTACAACAAATTGTAGTACCATTTTTTGACTCCTTAGTTGAACAACCTGAGAATAACAAAACAACAACTGACAATAAACAGGATATCAATCCTAATCTACTTATCATTCTTTTGTTCATTTTTTTCACTTTGGCTATCCTTTTTAAATATATTGATATACACACCAAGAGCAATTCCTGCTACAAAAGTAAAGATTGCAATGAACTGTGATGTGGATAATGCTCCAACACTTCCTCTTGCATCGTTTCTTAAAAACTCTACCAAGAATCTGCCTACACTGTAAAGAAGGAGATAAAGCACTGCTATGTTGCCTTTTTTCTTAACCTTAATTACATATACTGCAAGGAACAAAATACCTGCTATCACAAAGTTGCCAACTGCAGAGAAAAGCTGCGTCGGCCAGAGTTTAACACCCGCCGGAGCAATGGAACCCTCGGGGAATACAACTCCAAGAGGTGATGTAGTCTCAGCGCCATAGCAACAACCTGCGAGGAAACATCCTATTCTACCGAATCCCTGTACTATAGCAACATGAGGAATAATGTAATCAATGTATTCAAAGAAATCAACTTTCTTAATCTTACTGTATACATACATTATTATTGTTGCAGATATAATACCGCCGTATACTACGAATCCCGAGAAAATCTGAGGAAATCCGATTACAGACTTAGGGTCGGCTATTAGTGCCTTATAATCTACGATAAGGTATAAAATCTTAGCTCCAAGGAAACCACCAAGTACGCATATGATAGCGTAGTCTCCAACTATGTCCATATCGAACTTTTCCTTTTTCGCTCTTAAGTAGCATAGCGATAAGGAGATGATGAATCCGAGCGCTATCATACAGGAGTAGCCGTGAAGCGTAAAGTTACCTATCGTTATTAAATCATTATGCATATAAAATCTCTCTTATTTCTGTCTTAATTACCAAGCAATTATAATAAAGTCTTTCTTAACTCTTCGCCACTCTTGGGACTAAGAAGTGCAAGAGGAATATCGAAGATAGTCTTGCATCCAAAATCTTTTTTCTCAGCGAGTCTGTATGTAGCTCTTGCATATGCAACGAGAACAGAAGCTGTGAACTCAGGGTTGGAATCAAGCTTTAACGAGAACTCGATAGTATGATTCTTCTCGCCTTCCCATCCTGTCTTGCCGGATCTGATAACGAATCCGCCATGAGGAATACCTGAGTGATTAGCATTGAACTCTTCCTCTGAGATGAAGTGAACTGTTGTATCATAATCAGCAAAGTAGTTGGGCATTGTAACAATCTCTTTCTCAACCTGAGCTGCATCAGCGCCCTCTTCAAGAACTACGAAGCACTCTCTTGTATGCTTTTCTCTTGTTGTAAGTGTAGGGTTCTCACCGTTTCTTACTCTCTCAAGAGCACTCTCTACGGGAATTGTATACTGCTTAGCATTCTTAACACCCTTGATTCTTCTAACAGCATCAGAGTGTCCCTGGCTAACGCCCTTGCCCCAGAATGTATAATCATTGCCATCAGGAAGAACTGCATTGCCAAGAAGTCTGTTGAGTGAGAAAAGACCGGGATCCCAACCGATGGAAATAAGTGTAACCTTGTTGTTCTCAAGGCATACCTTGTTTACATTATCAAAATGCTCAGGAATACGAGCATGTGTATCAAATGAATCAATACAGTTGAAGAGACGTGAATACTCGGGTGTCTGGTTAGGTAAATCTGTAGCAGAGCCACCGCAGATGATTGCAACGTCAATCTTGTCCTTGTAATCTTCAATATCCTTTATATTAACAACCTTGGCTGTGTCAGTAAGTATCTTAACAGTTGAAGGATCTCTTCTTGTGAATACTGCAACAAGTTCCATGTCATTGTTCTGCTTGATTGCGCATTCTACGCCGCGTCCAAGGTTACCGTATCCGATAATACCGATTCTAATGCTCATAATGATGCCTCCTAAAGAAAAATATACGTTTACATTATATTTATATTCTTTTCATTTATCAATTATTTTTTCTTATTTACGCTTATTCTTCCTTATTTTCAACACAAGATAAATAACCAGCAGGATTAGAATCATGGAGGCAAGCACGATTTTTGTAATACCCAATGCTTTCTTAGCAGTTGGAGTGTGGCTGTCTTCACTTGCTACAACTTCTTCATTAGCCGGAGTTTGGCTATGATTGGTTGAAATATTGTACATATCCTCTAAAGTTCTGGTGGCCTGTGCACCTAATACTGCCGTGTGATTTACTCCAAACGTAATATCATTGGTATCATCCTGGAATCTGGTGTCATTATTATTGCCTGCTATATCGGTATCTGTGATTGATATGGTATAGACTGCATTATCCGTAAAAAGATCATCATTAAAAGAATAAGTGATTCGATATCCATTTTCTTCCTTAACTTCATCTATAGTCACGTCTTCGTCGTAGTCTATATCTACTACTCTGCCATTCTTGGTAAGAATAATATTGACCGAACTCTTGTCTATCGGCGATAGATTTTTTTCTTCAACCTTGATTCCTGTTACATTATCAGAAAAAGTATTGAACAATTCTCTAATCCTGTCAGCAATCTTGAATAGTCCGCCTCTTCTATTAATTGTAAAAGAATACGTGTCGGATATTGCATTGCCGGCCATGTCATAGGCTTCAAAAGACAGTTCATAATAATCATCCGAAAAACCGTTCTTGTCTTCAACAAGCATGGCATATCTTCCATCTTCTTCGAGAACGCCATATATCTCATATTCATCCCCCGCCTTACCTTTAAGAGTAACGCGTGTATTATCAATATCTATGTTGGCATCTTCAAAAGCGATATCCATAATCACATTGGAATTATAATGAGCATAGTTTTCTATGCCACTTACATATACCGTCGGAAGAGTATAATCCTGAATATATGTTTCACTCTCGTATTGACTTACATTACCGGCTTTGTCTGCAACACTTAACTCAACCTTGTCTTCACCTTCTTCGAATGCATACTCGTATTCGCCACAACCATCAAGATTGGCATCATATATTTTAATATGCGCAATTCGTTGCTGATTGGTATATAAATATTCTTCGTCATCAATAATTACAGATATTTCAGGAGCGGTTGTATCAATACAGAATTCATCTATATCCACTCTCGCCTCTCTGCCGTATGTATCCTTTACACTTACATATCCTGAGTACAATCCATCATTATCAAAATCAATCGAGCATTCACAAGTGACGTTTTCTTCACTATATTCAACAACTATTTCTGTGTTTTCACCATTCCCATCATCAATAATATTATTATCATCTACTGGATATTCATGTTCTTCTTCAACAGTCTCCGTAGTAGTATTACCATTTTCATCAGTGTAAGTATAAGTTGTGGATGAGTATGTGGAATACGTGGTGTATAAATATGCAGTTGATGATGAATAAGACGAATACGATTCAGCTTCATCGAATTTTATTAACTCATCATTAATGCAAACAACAAGCGAATCGTAATCAATGTTGTTCCCATTTACTTCTATATGTGCCGTTCTCGGATGAGAAATATAATATCCATTCTCACCGTCATCAAAATCAAATTTTACTGAAAGTGAAAAATCCGGAATTTCATGATCAATATTATCCTGTAAGTTAGATTTGTTTTCTGACTCATTACTGATTAAAGATTCACTATTAGAATCATCCTCTTGCGTCGCATACGCAACCATACTTAAATTAATCACTATGATTGATAGCGCCGCCAACGCGGCGCCTATTCTTTTTATAACTTTCATTTTTTACCCCCATTTATTTACTTACTTTTTATGTTCAATTTCTTTTACACGCTCAATTTCATTTTTTGCCTTCGGTATTTTTTCTTTGACAATTGTATTTAATTCATCCGTTTTCTTACCGGTATTCTCAATACCCGAAGCATCTCTATCGATTGTCTCCAATAGATTAAGCATATCCTTGGTGTCTATTCCTTCTCTGAAAAAATCCAACGAGTAGGCATATATCATATCAAGGCACATATCATATACAGTGAGTCTTACGATATCTTCTTCACAGTTACTTGCGGTTAAAACTCTATTAAGATTCCCATATAGTCTCCTGTACATTCCCTTATCTTTACCCTCGATAATCATTGAATTGATAGACACCAAGAAAGCTGTAATCTCTTCATATGCTTTTGCTTCATCGACACCAAGATTACCCGCTTCCAAAAACTTATCATGTGACATCATTGCACGAGTGGTTAACAAGTCATTCCCAGAATCATCATCGTAATAATAAAAGTACAAAACACCTGTCTCGTATAAAAGATACGGATGCTTTTTTATCTTGTAATCATGCTTTTCAATAATGCTCTCAATCAGTTCGCTTTCATCTCTTGAAAAAGTACTGTCTTTTTTTATCTCATCTAAAAGATATATGTAATTGTCTTCACTAAAATATTGATTAACTGCGGCGGATAATTGCTCGATTTTCGAATCGGATGAATAATATGAAATATTTTTTAGAATGTTGGACGATTGCTTTTTTCTATAGATTATTACTGATGAAAAAACAATCATAAAAACTATTGAAACTATAATACTGATTCTTAATAAAAAAACTATGTTTTTCTTTTTTGCGCTTTTTAATCCCTCCTTTTTATTAATTATTTTTTGTAATGCATTTTTCGCATCAACTGCACTCTGATATCTTTTATCAGGATCATCAGCCTTGCACTTTTGTAGGAATCTTTTTATATCCCGAGATACTTTTTTGCCAAGGATATATTCAAGCGTCTTGCCGAGTGAATATATATCGCTTCTTTCATCAAAGCATCCATAGCGGATTACTTCCTTAGATGAATACTCCCGCGTAATATATACTCCGTATCTAGAGTTTCTCTCTCCAAAGTCTATAAGCTTGATATACCCATCCTTAGATATCATCACATTGGATGGTTTAAGATCTCTGTAGATAATCGGCTTATTCCTGGAATGAAGATATGCTAATCCTTCGCATATCTTGAGTGCTATTTTTAGCGCTTCTTTTTCACTTATATTTTTCTTGATATTTTTATATTCTTTTAGTGTCCATCCATCAATGTATTCCATAACGATGCATAGTCTCTCGTTGTCCTCAATAATATCAATGATGTCCGGGAATAATGGATGATGAATACTTCGCATCAATTCAATCTCGCCAAGCATCGCATCTGTTAATGCATCATCAACCATATCAACTTCTTTCATAGCCCGACTGACTCCTATAACCATGTCAGCGACCTTGTAAACTCTCGACATTCCACCGTGTCCAAGCATACCTATAACACGATATCTGCCGATAATATCTCCTATTTCTGCCATACTAATACCCAAGATTCAAAAAATATCATCAAAAAACTCTAAAGGCAAAACAACTTTTGTTTAAAAACTAATGGTTAAATAAATATTGTTAAAAATGAAAAATCGCAATGATTATTGCATTGATAAGAGTGCCTTCTCACTTGCCTCTTACGAATCTAATTGATAACTGATTATTATCAAAAAGCGCCACAACTTGATGTTGTGACGCTGATTATATCATCTATTTATTTTTGTTTCAAGTACTTATTCTTTTGCCAATTGATATGTCTTATTGAATATGGTTTTTTCAATAACATATACATCTTTATGATCATCAAATCTGCACGCAAGATAATCTCCGGGCTTTCCGAGATAATACTTATCATCATCCCACATGGTAAATATCTTAACAGTACTTGTTAATTCTCTTGCATATATAACTGATGTTCCTTTGCTCACACAGGACTTAACAAAAGGAACAAGATTGAGAACTTCACCACTTTCAAGATCGTGAACTGTGGGTTCATATTCTCCATCGAATACATAGGGCTCGTCAATCTTCTCATATGAAGTATTAAACTTCGTTATTGATGTAGGATATGCTTCTCCATTGACACCTATATTGATGTATAAATCATCCGATACATATGTATCTATATCACCTTCAAGAGTTCTGATTCTAATACGTGAACCAACAGGAAGAATCTCTGTGGGAACTACATATCCACTCTTTAATCCCTCTATCTTGGAATACTTTTGCATGCCATCAAGGGATATCTCATAATCCTTGGCATATATAACCTGAGAAGTCTTAAAGTACTTGTCTATTCTCTCTCTAAAGTAATCCTCGATTTCTACACCTGCATACTCTTTCTTAAAGAGATCCTTATCGATGTATCCACCGGCCTTATCAGCATGTCCTCCTCCTGAACCAATACCTTCAGTGATGAAGCTTGCGAACTCGTTGGCTCTTACTTCCTTGGTACAGCTTCTTACCGATACCTTGAAACCGAGATCAAGCTCGTTATATACAACGGATACCATTATCTTATCTACCTGAAGAGCAAGATCATTGATGAATCCTAGTATGTTGGGATCACAGGGCTTAGAATAGATTAAGAGAGATTTATTGTCATCATCATAATCATAATGAATAAGCGCCTGACCTGCTATCTCAAGTTCCTGTAATGATATATTGGAATTAGTCCATAACTTAACTAAGGGCTTGCTGATAACAAGATCATCAACCATATCTCGATCAAGAGGATGATTGGATTCAGCGAGATTGCCTGTGTCTGTCATAAGACCATAATATAAAGCAGTCGATAATATCGAATTGCGTTTATATTCATATTTTTCTTTTCTAAATTCATTCCAAATAAGAGTTGAACATGAACCAAGATAAGGGTAGATATATTTTTCGTCTCCCTCTCCCGTACCTTGATGATGATCAACTATAACCACATACCTGGCTTTTAGTTTACTTACATTGCCTTCGCCATACTGACAGTCAACAGTGATTAATACTTCCTCGGGTACGGTATATCCCTCATTCACGTACTCGATTGGTATTTCACAACAATTAACCATAAGCACGAGATTGGACTTTTGAATCTTGTTTCTTCCGCTGTATAAAATTCGCACTCTCTTTCCCTTGGCTGTAAAATAATCATAGAGTGCAAATGCAGAAGCTAACGCATCCGGATCCGGATTATCATGTGTCTGTATAGCTATGCTTTTGAATCTTTCAAGTTCTTGTAAGAATCCCATTAAGTTTCCCCTTCTAGTTAGTTTATTCCCTTACACCATTGTATTATCTTTTATACACTACTTCAATCGTTTCTTAAGTTCTTCGTTCATTGCATCAACAACCGACTGAGGCCCTATAATCTGAGCACCCATGCCGAGTCCGAATATCCATCCGAAAAACTGATTGCTGACTCTGATGTTTTCATGAACCACAAACTTTTTTGCACCTGTCTTAACAATGTTGACATCCTTACCGAATCTATCAATTACTACTCCGGCAAGTGAATTGTCAAACTCCATTTTGACCTTAACCATTTCTCCGGCATACATACCGAATGTACTGGGTGCATATTCTTTTATATCTATCTTACTAAACTCTTTTTTGCCTGCTCGCTTAGCATCTACAACTGCTGCCTTTTTCATCTTGTCGACACGGAAATGTTTAATCTTTTTATCAAGCGAATCATAAGCTATAAGATAATAATTCTCATCACTCCAAATAAGTGCCCAGGGTGATACGTAATAATACTCCCCATCACGTCTATATTCAACTTCTTTTTTTGAATTGTATGAAAAATATTTGAATCTGATTTGATTATCATCCGCGATTGCTGAATGAATGATATCTACGTTAATGTAGATACTCTCATTCATGGTCTTAACTCTATCCGCTACGGACACCTGTCTCTCAAGCTTGCCGGCGTTGTAATCGGATGTAAATTCTTCTAACTTTTTGATAAGAGTCTGCGACTTTTTCTCAGTGATAAACTTGGATGCACATACTGCATCAACAAGCATCTTAAGCTCAGCGAGTTCGAATTTTCTCTCACCTAAAAAGTAAGCATAGTATCTGCCTGAATCATCGCCTATAACATCATATCCTAAGTAACGAAGTGCTTCGAAATCATCATAGAGGCTCTTTCTTTCTGCCTGAACACCGTAACTCTCAAGTTCCGAGAGAATTTGACCCATTGTGAGTGTATGTTCTTCGTCAGTATATTTTTCAAGTATCTTTAAGAGATAAAATAGTTTGTATTTTTGCTGTGAACTCTTGGGCATATTATCCTCCGAATACTTCGTTGATTTCTTCTTTGCTTAGTTTTTTATACTCTCCGGGAGATAAGTTCTCATCAAGTTTTAACGCTCCCATCGATATTCTTTTTAGATATGTGACATTAATACCTACTGCTTGAAACATACGCTTAACCTGATGAAAGCGCCCTTCGGATATCGTAATATATGCTTCATCATCCGAGATAACTTCCACCTTGGCAGGAAGACAGGGCTTATCATCACCGATATCAATGCCATTCTCTATACGTGAGATTTCTTCCACATTAGGCTTCTTATCTAGTCTTACAAAATAGGTCTTATCCACGTGCTTGGCAGGTGATAAAACATTGTGTGCAAACTTACCATCATTACTGATAATCAAAAGTCCTTCAGAATCTTTATCAAGTCTTCCGACAGGGAAAAGATCCTTGGTATTTTCACCTTTTAATATCTCGATGACCGTATTGCTAAGCTTGTCCTTGGTGGCGCTTATAACGCCAGCAGGCTTATTGAGCATATAGTATCTATACTCTTCATAGCCTATTCTTTTTCCATCAAGCTCTACATTATCAGACTCTGTATCTATCTTTGCTTCGGCCTCTGTCACGGTAACAGAATTAACCTTAACACGTCCCGCCTTGAGTATGCTTTTTACATCTCTTCTTGATCCGACACCCATATCGGCGAGGTATTTATCAAGACGAATACTACTCATTAATTCACCCTTAGTCGATACTTAGATTTCTTATGTTCTCGACTTCTTCCATTATTTCCTTGGGAAGCTTATCTATAGGCTCCGATTCGGGCTTGGCTGTATAGAATCCCTGGATATAATCTACTCCGTATTTTGCAACGGTCTCCATCTCTTCCTGATTCTCTACACCTTCACCTACAACTCTCATATCATTAAGCTTCGCAAATTCTATGATATTGCTTATGAAAAGTTGCTTATTGGAATCCTTGTAAATATCCTTGATTAAGAATCTGTCTATCTTAACGATATTGGGAGTATAACGAAGGAGGTTCTGAATATTACTCTGTCCTGCGCCATAATCATCTACCGCAAGCTGTCCTTCCATATCATCCTTGGTTAAGTTCTTAATCTTTACAAGCTCGATATCTGATATCGAATCCTGCTCCGTAATCTCGAATACGCAGTACTTGATATAATCCTTGTATTTTTTCGTGAACACTTCAAAATCAGCATCATTAAGGAAGTGTCCGGGAATACTGTTAATGAAAAGTCTTCTTCCCTTGAACTTGTCAAAATTCTCCACATAGTAATCCATGATTCCAAAAAGAGTCATCTTTTCAAGTTCATATAATTTCTTATATTTTGCTGCTGTATTAAGAAGTACTAAAGGTGATACGTCAATTCCACCTGTAGTTCTCATCAAAGCTTCATACGCATATATCTCACCGGTTGATACATCAACGATGGGCTGGAAATGATATGTTAAGAGGTTCTTGGTAAGTACAAGCATAAGATCCTCATAATGATCGGTATCATCTGCGAGTGAATCTTCTGCATAATTCTTTCTCTTATCTTTTAGGATGTTAAGATATAACTCACCGTATGCAAGTTTCATAAGTGAACGAAGATCTGTATCCCATCCTGACGAAACCACGGTGTATCCTACATTCATGAGAACATTGTAATCCTTGAAATGAACTGAATTATAATTCTCAACAGCGGATAAAAGCGTATTGAGTTCATCATTCATCTTGTTTCTGGCAGCTGTCTTATCATCAAGATCACCTGTGTAATCCATGATTACAAATTCATCATCAGCAATACGCGCTACATGCTTTTTTCTACCTGTATTCCTGGTAAAAGTTCTCGCGATAACATTGACAACTTCTTCCACAACATTAACACCGAATGTCTCGTAAATATACTTGTATCCGTCAAGTTTGAATATCGCCATCGCAAGTGAACTCTGCTTGTTGATATCCTTTTGAACAAATTCATCAAACCATTTTTCCAATCCCTTAAGGTTGGATAACTGAGTAATGGGATCAAGATAGATACTCTGCTCAAGCTCCATCTGCATACCCTTTTGAATCATTCTGGTATATACAGTTCCAACCGAAAGGTTGAGAGCTCTCGATATTCTGTTGATTCTGCCTGCTGTATTGGATATCTCGGTAGTCTTGTATAAGTACATACCGTACTGATAATCCTCAACATAGAGCGCATTAACAACGCATACCGTATCGTCCTTAAGCCACTCATCTACGCGCGGAATAAAGCAATTGGAATCATCATTAAGAAGTCCGAATTCTTCTTCGGAATCGGATGAAAGAATAATGTATTCTTTGGAATAGTCCATATCAAGAGTACTCTTATACATGATATTTAGAGACTCTAAAAGCATGGATCTGATGCATATATATGACCTGTCGCTCATACAATATTCCGTAAGAACATCGAGCATCTCTGGAACACTTTGACACATCAAAAACTTATCTACGCCATCAAAAACAGCTGACTCATGAACTGCGAATTCTCTGTTGATTTTCATACATTCAGCCATACGCTGTCTGTAATATGTAAAATCTTCAGATGTCTTACATCCGCAGGATTCATTGAGAATAACCTTGTAAGGAATTTTAACCGTACGAGGTGCAATATGATTATCAAAAATCTCTTTGATAAGGTTGGCACACTCAAGTGCTTCCTTGGCAACATCTCTTTTAACGCCGGTAATATTGGGAATAAAATACTTACCTTCTTCCATACCGCCGTATCCTGTAACTATCACATCTTCAGGAACACGATATCCAAGTTGAGACAATCTCTTGCATACAGCCATTGCCATGATATCGCTTGCACAAAAGATGGCACCGGGAACTTTTTTACGTTCATTTAATATCCTGTTTAGTTCTTCGATAGTAGAGTCTTCTTTGTATCCGCCATATCCGACCATACTGTCTTCAAAGTTAATATTTTCATCACCAAGAGCTTTTTTATAACAGGATAATCTGTCTATCGTATCCTGATCCCATCTGAAACCGCCAATAAAAATACTGTTGGTTACTTTATGATCCTTAATGACATGCTTGATAAGATTCTTGTATGCAGTCTTGTAATCATCCAATATGCAAAAACAGCCGTCTTCCTCACCATTAATCAAGATGACAGGAATGTTCTTTTCCTTAGCCTTGATAATAGTATCAGAACAAGCGCTCTTATTGAGAAGCCCCTCATCATATACAATGAGACAATCGATAATATCGTAATCAACGAATCCGAATACACTCGATGCTCCTGCATCATATACACTCGAATCATATGCATCCAAAAGACCGTTGAATACAACAATCTTGCAATTCTCAGAAAGAAGTGCATCATTAAGATTCTCGATGAATTCAGGTTTTAATTCTTTATGAATCTCGGTAACACATACACCGATAATTGATTTACCACCCAACATGTTAATCACCTAATACATTACTACTTAGCGTACTCACCATACTCACATCCGACATTTCTGGCCTCAACTATATCCTTAAGCTGCAGTCCGTAAGAATGCTTATCATAGAGTTTTATCACTGCCTTACCATTGCCGCCATTCCAGAGTCTGTCATGCTTTTTTGTTCCGTCCGGAGCAACGTAGTTAACGAGTATCATATCTTTCTTATTGCAGATTACATTAATCTTCATGACACTCTTGTTATTCTCAAGCCATACTTTCCAGATAACTTTATCTTCAGTCTCCTTGCAAATGAATCTCTGTCTTGAGAGAGTCCATACCTTGGAGAAGTTATAATCATATTCTTTACCCTCATAGTAAAAGCCGCCTAAAAGTTTGCCTTCAAGAGGGATACCGAATACTCTAGGTCTTCCACCGCCGATATCGAATACACTGTTATCAAGTTCTTCATTCTTCATTCTGCTATATAACTTGTTGGAAGAAAGCCAGAGCCATGGAGATGTAAAATCTCTACCCCAGTTCTTGTCAGCATATCCGTAAGATTTTTCAGGAATTACATAGTATACTCTGCCGTTAAGAGTGATTGTTCCCGAGTACATACTCTTCATGCCTTCTGCATGCCAGTACATATCGAATCCCTGAAGTTCTCTCATAACCTTGCCTGCACCGTATCCGACATTGTATGCAATCTCTTTATTAATCTTAATCTTCCACTCCATCTTGCCGGAATCGCTCATCCATTCAGGATGTTCCTTCGCAGCATTCTTGGTGACATTGATAACACCACAGGTCTCATTCTCTGAGAGATAGCATCTGCCCGCCTTGATTACAAAAGGCGAACCGGGCTTAATGATGACTTTTTTAACGCCATAGAATCTGTGGAGTTGGACATGATCCTCACCCCAACAGCCGGCCTTGATCATCACATACGAAGGTCTGTCCTTTTTCGTCAATGCACCCTGTGTATTACCAAAAACAGGATATTTTTTTCCATACTTTGGATTGATTACGAAGAACTCTATGAAAAATTGTTTTTCTTCACCGGTCTTAGAATCGATGGCTGTAAAAGAATGCCACCACCAGTCGTAACCTTTTTTTGAAAAGCCTCTTTTGAGCATAAAGGCATCTCTTTTTTGATCATTTTTATCAAACATAACCCACCCCAATTAATATAAAACTTTTATTCGTGATTCTTAGGTACCCCTACCATTTTTACAATATACGGCGAAACAAGAATCGATATTAAATATCCAAGTATTATTGACGGTACCAAAAGTGGTGCCCAGCTTGAAAACCACATGGTTAGAAGAGGCGGTGCCACTTGTTTGGGTATCTTCGAATGCGCCATATACACATTAATAAAACTTACCACTGAACTGATAATCAACGCATTGCCAAGTGAATACGGTATCGAATTAAGTGCGGTAAATTTAAATGATGGCGGCCTAACACCTGCTTTATCACATATCTTTTTTCCTATAACACCAAAAGGAATTATCAATGCAACAATGAGTCCGACAACTATGGATTCCGCTACATTGCTAAGCATAAGAATCGGTAAAGAAGGAGTCTCCGTCTTGGGTGATAGAAATACAAAAACTGACGCAAGTAATCCCATAAAAACAGACATGATTAGTGTCATAATAATGTTAATAAGTAACTCTTTCTTCTTCATCGATCCCCCTAATTATTCCCCAATAATTTCACTTAAATAAATTTCAAGAAGTTCTTATTCTCATACATAAGTGAGTCGGCTCTGTCAAACACCTGAGTAATCTTTTTATCCTTGGTCGGATCAAATTCCGACATTCCGGAAGCCACCACTATGCCGTCTTCTTTTTTAAGATTCTGTATAACTGCATTACGCATCTTTTTAAGAATCTTGTTTCTGTTAATATAATCTTCGTTGCTAAGAACAACGACAAATTCATCACCACCAATACGGAATACAGGACTATGCGAGAACATATCACATATCATCATACATGAAGCCTTGATATATTCGTCACCCGCCTGATGTCCCTTGGTATCATTAATAACCTTCAGGTTATTGATATCGCATACAACAAGTGCGAAAGGTTGAACATCTTTCTCATCAATCTTACGCTGAATAGTCTCTTCAAATTCACGGTATGCATTCTTATTTCTGATACCTGTAAGATCATCTCTTCTTGCAAGTTCTCTGGCACTTGTAAGAGCCTGAACCTGCTCTGCTTCCTTCTTCTTTTCCTCATCGATATTCTCGACACCGACGATAAAATGTATCTTGTCGGATGACCAGAGAATAACTAAACGCATGTTGTGAATGATATTATCCGCAATCAGACGATACTCCAATGTATAGGTTTTTCTCTCATCAAGAGATCTGAGTAGATTGTCTTTCACAAACAACTGCTTGAATTTTTTTCTGTCCTCGGGATGAACCAAAAGATCCGCATTCATCGAGCACTCTGTAAAGAAATCTCCGCCATGCTCTTCGGTATGAAGATTACGCATGATTTCATCAGCCTTGTATAGCACGTATTCACCATTAACCGAATTAACGTAATAGATACTGTCATACTTGGAAGCAAGAGCTTCTGCAATCTGGTTATAGGTTCTGCCCTTTCTATCCTTGTATTCAGTCTCTTGAGTATGGTTAATATATATTGCACGTCCTAACTGATCGGATACATATTCTCCTCTGACGGACATGTGCTTGGTTGCTTCTGTTACAAGAATGCCGTATACATAATCCTTAAACACAATGGGGAATGTGTAGTATGCCTTATATCTCGATGTAAGTTCCTCGCGCCTGAACAATTCCTGCATGCTGCATTTTTGTCTCTCTTCAGGCATAACGAATAACTTGCCGGACTTAACATAGCAACGGAACAATACCTCATCGGGATATAGATATACGCTGTCTTTTTCGTATATAACAGGATTCTCAAACATGAAAAGTCCTGCATTATAAAGACCAAGTCTGTCAAAATTACGAACAAGTATATTAACGAGATCCGCACTGTTTTTACTAAGGTCTGTACACTCAATCAAGAAATTTTGAAGAGTTGTATTGCCTAACTTGGTCTCGTTGTTTTCTTCTATCATTCTCTTGGAAACAGTAAGTATGATTCTGTTTCTCATGTGAACAAAGAGCCTGTTAACAAATACATTGGTTGCAGAAGTGGAATTAAGAGACTTCTTTTGCACTTCATTAACAGCGCCCTGGAATTTTTCCAATGACTTAACAAGCTTGGATGCATCGGTATAATCCATCGCACCGTTTTCAAAGAAGATATCTATAAGTTTCATGATCTCTTCGTATTCTTCCATGCTTAAGTATCTGTTCTTAACTGCGAAAAGAATACGTGACATGAATTCATAGAAAAGACGTTTAAGATTAACATCCTTGCTATCAATGATCTCGTATCTGTAACGATAGAAGCAATCATCAAACATCCTGTATATAAAGCTCTCGTTGACGTTAATCATCTCGAGAGTTGAATATCTGTACATCTCATAATCAAAAGATTCACCACCATATAACTTGGTAGGAATCTTGGCTGACTTAACCTCATTGCCTGCAAGCATATCAAGAAGTAGATTAAGAGCTCTCTGTCCGAGTGTCTCGCCCTCAGCACCGATAGTTGCAAGTGAAGGTGTCATCTCTCCTGCAAGTCGGGTATTATCAAAACCGAATACCTTGACATCCTTACCGGGAACCAAAGCATATTTTTTAAGTGCCTTGTAGAGGCCGACAGCAACTGCATCATTGACACAAAAGATTGCCTGCAAATCCCGATTCTCAGAGACAAGACGAAGTGCTTCTTTTTCGCAATCAGTGGACATATCCGTAGACTGATAAGCACGCTCATCAAACTTTTGTCCATTCTCAATAATCGATGTTATATAGAGCGATTTTCTTCGCTGTGCATCAAGATTATCATCTCTACCGCCAAGCATACCGAATTTCGTTAAGCCCTCAACATTGACAAGATAATCAACTGCTTCTCTGATACCTGTCTCATTATCATAATTGACTGATACAACTTCATCTGAATCAGAGACCATAAATACCTTGGGAATATTCTCCATACCGGTAAAGTGAGTCTTATTCATGAACTGTTCTCTGACTTTATTCATACTGCCGAGTGCAACCAAAAAGCCATCGAACTTGCATATGTTCTCAAGTCTGTATATTGAATTGTAGACCGTCTTATAGGTCTGTGAAGCATTTATATCGTGAGGATGAATCTCTTCGAATTTACCCGCGATTACAACTACCTCTATATTTCTGCCCACGGGGATATTCTTGATTACACTCTGGATTACATCCTTGGCAAAATCAGTAAATATATCCTCAAGCACAAGACCTATAACGATTTTCTTATTCTTCTTGCTCATCGTCTTATCCTGTTATTCTTTCTCTAAATCAATATCAGGTGCGGGTTTGGAGAACAGATAGCCCTGTGAAAAATCAATATTGTATCTGGTCATCTTGCTCTGAATAATATCGTTTTCAACGTATTCCGCTACTATTCTCACGTCTCTTGTGGTTATGTTTTTAAATCCGGCTATAAGTGCAATAAGATTCTCAGATTCCGAACTCTCACAACACTGCTTGATAATGGATCCGTCAATCTTAATGTAGTCGGAATGAATACTCATAAGATGCTGAAGATTTGAATAACCGCTTCCAAAATCATCTATGGATATCTTGGCACCAAGTCTGTGAATCTTATCAACGAATGAGATTATCATATCGTAATCAGATATATCTTCATTCTCGAGAATCTCAAATACAAAATTCTGAGGATTCTTAACTGAAGATAAAAAGTTGAATATGTATTCTACCAAATCATCATTGGTAATATCTCGCATTCCCATATTGATACTTACCGACAGATTTTCTTCGTCTTTGAATCTGTCGAGAACTTTTTTAATCATAATGGTCGAGAGTGAATCATAGAGTAGACCGAATGATCTGGCCACTTCCAAAAACTCTCCGGGATAATACATCTTACCTTTTTCATCCTCAAGTCTCATTAATGACTCGAAGTGACTGATATCCCTCTCTCTATTATCAAAAATACCCTGATAGTAAGGTATAACCTTGTCATGAGCAATAGCATAGTTAATGACATTAACCATATGGTACTTCTCGCGTATGCTTTCATCGTCAAGCTGCTCACTGCCGGGAGTACATACGTAGAACTGGATGTTCTTTTTCATCATATCGGCACGGGCTGAATAATATGCCGAGTCAAGATTGGATGTATTGCATCCGTCAATGAGACAGAACAAAGGAACTATAGCTATATACTCTCTGGTATTCTCGAATAACTCCTTTTGAAGTATCTTCATACTGTTTTCAAAATCTTCGGATGAAGTACGGTATGAAGGTGTACCTATCGCAATATGCCATCCGTCAATCAGATATAATCTATAGCTTCTTTCTTTTGCAAATCTCTCACAAACCCCAAGGTATTCCTTGTATGTAAGATCGATTAATTGCTTACTGAATACCGATCTCATGCCTGAACTGTCTGTGATATCGATCATACAGATGCGATCAAATCCCTTATAACGAATATCCATGTTCATGGATGCTTCGTTAGGTATACCTTCTGTCTCTGAATAGAACAGTTTTAATTCGCAACCACGAATGAATTCCTTGAGCTGTGATGCTCTGGATTTTTCGTTGCCATCTTTGTCGTCAAAAAGCTCCTCATTACGCATCAGGAAATTAATCAATTCATTGTTGTCAGAAACAAGAGAATCGGTATGTGAAAATACATAAGGGTTGTATATCTGAACGTATTCTTTTTCACCAAGAACAGAAACAACGAATGTACAGTTGGCAAATGTGTTCTTGCCGTTAGCACATGTTATCTCACCCTCGGTAACACATCCGCACATATTGGAATTCTCATATGCTGATAATTCCCACTTAACGGAGTTACTGTACATCTTGGCTCTGCCGTTACATGTATATGCAAAAATCGTTTCAGCTTTTTCGAATCCTTCCAAGCGTCTAAAAAGCGAACGGTTATCAGCTACAATCTTTTTGTCATAAATGAATGCTCTCTTAATCTTTTTACCAACCAAAACATTATGATTGGCATTGATAAGTTCCATCTTTTTGTCCGGATCAAGATTAGGATGAGTATCACGGAATCTCTTAAAATCTGGACTATCCTTGGGAATGAAATCCGATACACATTTGTCATTGGAGTATCCAACAATTACGGGAATGTCAGTTGAATCGGTATATACAAACGGGAAGTAGTTGGTAATCTCAGGTCTCTTTTTGAGTTCGTCTCCTATGCTCTTACGATACCCCTTAGCCGCGTCCTTGCCTTCGAAGGTAAGAACAAGATTACCGAATGTGTCTGTAATCTCCATCTCATCTCCAATAGCCTGTACACCGGATGAATATGATGTGAAGGTCTCGAGTTCATCCCCACTTATGCTGGCTACAATGATATCCTTATCGGACCATCCATTCTCGTTGAATATGAATCCATTGCCGTGAAGCTTATGAAGCATAACTTCCGGAGCATTGGCAATACCGCCTATCATCTGAACTCCGGGGAAATAATCGTTGCTCTTTTCAACGAATTCATATACGTCTTTATAATTGTCATTGAGGAATGTCAAAAGAAGTTTTGTCTTAGGTGTGATAGTGGCATTCTTAACCTGCGCGCAAAGTACATCGGGAGTTACACTCTCTCCGGTCTTTATATCATAAGCCGGGATCATGGCTGTCTTAACCTTGGCCTCCGACATAAGCGTAACTGATATGATACATTGATTGGGATTTAATTTGCCATTATAAACGGTCGCAGATGTAGAAGTACCGAATATATGAGCACTGGGAACATTGTTCTTAATGAACTTAGCGAGATCTACCGCTTCGTCTTCCAAGTGAATGGAAGTATGAATACGAATGAGTATATCTCCCCTTTGATAATTAAGCAAAAACTGGTTGAGAGTCTCAACTAATTTTACTTTCGACACATATTGAAAATTCCATGTAAACATATCGATTGGTCCTTTCAGACAAACTCAAGAAAAACCTAATTTCCCTAACTTCTCATTTTACAACAAAAATGCCCAGATTTCAACGAATCCGGGCAAATTAAAGTGTGTTTTCAGTATCAAAAAATATTAACTTACTACATTTAGTTTTTGGCCGTCTAGATATGCTCTTACATTGCTGGCAACTGTATCGATAAGTCTGATTCTTGCTTCTCTACTGGCCCATGCAACATGGGGCGTGATGGTGATGTTTTTCGCCTTAAGAAGAGGATTGTCTGCACGCATCGGCTCTACCGATACCACATCGCATGCAGCAGCCGAAACCTTGCCTGTTTCCAAGGCTTTGGCCAAATCTTTCTCATCAACCAAGCCGCCTCTCGAGACGTTGATAATAATGACTCCATCCTTCATCTTATCGATGTTTTCTCTTCGAATTAACCTGTCCGTTTCATTGGACATAGGGCAATGAAGGGATACTATATCAGACTGTGATAAAAGCTCATCAAATGATACGAATTTTATACGAGAATCTGCTGTCTTATACTTGTCAGGATGTGCTGTATATACTAGCACATTCATATTAAAAGCAAGAGCTATCTCAGCGACTCTACTTCCGATATTGCCATATCCGATTATACCTATGGTTTTACCTGCAAGTTCTCCCATGGTATCTATCCAATAGCAAAATACTTCCGACTTAACCCAGTCGCCTCTTTTTACACTCTCGCTATGCTTACCGATATGGCTAACTGACTCAATAATAAGTCCCCATGTAAGTTGTGCGACTGACTCCGTACTGTACGCAGGCACATTGGTTACTACTACGTTGTGTCTTCTTGCCGCATCCAAGTCTATGACATTATATCCGGTCGCACATACCCCAATATACTTAAGATTGGGGAGTTTCTCGAAGGTCTCTTCATCAAAGATAACCTTGTTGGTGAAGACGATCTCGCTGTCTCCTATATGCTCGAACTTATTCTCTTCCGTAGTATTTTCAAAAAATGTGGTTTCTACGACATCCGATATGGGCGCCATAGATATATCATGCTGATTAACAGCACCTTCTTCCAAGTAGACTGCTCTCATAGTTCGTACTCTCTCTTGAAGTTGAACTCAAGCGGGTTATCGTAATCAAAAGCCTGCTTGGACTCATCCCATCTGTAGATCATAATCTGAGAACTTGTATAAGTCATATATACAGGGATGAACTCAGGCGGTGAATCTACATTCTCGCCATAATACTCGATCTCATACTCTCCGTCTATAGGAACCATACTATTGTTATCTACAATCATATACACGTTGGTTCCCATATACTCCATGTAATATTTTACATAGTTATGCTCTTGGTCAAACTCAACCGTGATATAAGGTCTGGTACTCTTGCTGTTCTCCTTGCCCTTTTGAACGTATTCTCTAAACCATGTGGTTGTCTTATGAGTCTCGCCTTCTTCCACATCAACAGGAGCGCCATTATCATCACTTGCTAATGACGAGCCATCGCCTGCATCGCCACTCATATCGGAAGAGTTACCATCATCAGAATCAGCATCAATTTGAGAAGATGAATTGCCTTCATCCTTCTTGGGATCTTCAGATGCATTTGACGCAAACAGGTTAGTATCTCCGGTCTTGCCACCCAAAGAGCAGCCCATTAGCGCAAAAATGACCGATACGGTCAAAATGCTCGCAATTCCTTTTTTCATAAGCATTTCCTTTCATTTTTCGAGTGTAAAATCGTCCTTAATACTACACGTATTTATGCATCCTGATGCAGTCGAAATTGCCACTCTTTTTTACGGAATCATCCATATGGATGTATCCTAATTTTTCATAAAAAGATACTACTTCGATACGTGAGTCTATGAGTATCTCCTTATATTTTAATTCTTTAATCCACTTCTCTGCACTACCGACAACTCTGGTTCCCAAAAACCTGTTACGATATTCAGGAAGCACTACTACGCGTCCCATAATAACAGTCTCAGGGTCGACCTCATAAAAACGACAGGTTGCAATAGGGTATCCATCATATAAGACGACGATATACTTGGTTCCTTCTGTATCGTGTTCATCGAACTCATCTCGAAGAGATATATGATGTTGCCTGTTCATACCCTGTATCCTGACTGAGTATGCTCCGGCTCTCTGCCACTCCTCTGTCGCTCTCATCACTTCTATTCGTTCAAAAAAGGCGGTAAGTTCAAGTCCGTTGAACTCATCAGGACAATGATTAATAACATAATCCAGCTCGTCATTGGAAAAATCCCAGAAGAACTGAATATTGTATGCATCATTTCCTGCACAGCCAGTCTTTTTATTAGTTCTAAGCTGAGCTAAGGCAGCACAAAACTTGTCAAAATCGAATCCGTACCTTTCGGCTTCTGATCTATATTCCTCATTATTAGCGTATTCAAAGAAGCATTCCTTGAATATGAGTCTCATTGCCTCGGATACGTCATATCCGTCGTATCCTATACGTCTCATTTTTTCAGCAAATATTCTATAGTAATAATCGACCGGATTACCAGTTGAAAATGCCATAATCTATACCTACCTTCAATTCATATACATAATTAATAAAAACTAAAAGCCTAAAGTATCATTAACTAGTATCACATGAATTCTGCCTTCATGTCTTGAATATCTGGTGATTAAAAACTGACAGCATATGGTATCAGCGGATTTACAGTTCATGCAGGTTCCCACTTTTGAACATGGAGTCTCAAGCCCGAATCTCTGTGCATTGATAGGTGCAGCCACATTTCTTGCTCTCTTCATCGCAGAGTCAACATCCGCACATACCTTATTCATACCAACTATGAATACGACCTTCTTGGGCCCCTGCGCTATAGCAGACACTCTATTCGCATTGCCATCGATATTAACGAGAACACCGTCATCGCTCATTGCATTAACACTTGAAAGGAATACATCTGCATCATACGCAGCAAGCATTGCGGCTCTGGGATCATCATAAGCATCTCTATCAATAAAAATATAATTACCGTTCTTTAAGTAATCAGATAACCCTATCTCATGAACGCTTGTTGCACCACCCATGGTTACGCTGCTTCCCTCAGGAATAAGTTCCAATGCCTTTTTGAGTGCTTCCTCTTTATTGGCGACGAAGTATCCGGTCATATTACGTGATTCAAGACCTTTAATAACTTTTGCCGCCAATAATTCATTTCTTTTAATAATATTCTCGTTCATTTTGTAACCTCCAATAATCTGCTATTAACCACCTCTTCTATTATAGCTTTTTTAATAATGTATAACAATTGTTTCTTAAAACCCGTAAAAATCAGGGCTTTGGAGAGTGTTCAAAAATAATTTTTTCAAAAAAATTGAATTTTGCCCATAAACGTATAAAATTGTTTCGTATATGTTATGTGCAAAGACAAAGCGAAACAAAAAGTTCAAAGGAGAATTTAAGAAATGAATAAGAAAACTGTTTTAAAAGTATTAGGTGTAATTAGTATCTCAGCATTAATGATTGGTTGTAACAAACCTGACTTCAGTTCCAAAATAAATACTAATGTAAATGTCAACGGAAAGCCCGTCATTGAGTTTCAGCAGGAAACCGGCTCCAATAAGATTGAAGAAAAGAGCAACCAGATAGTTGAAGAAGCACCTCATTTTTCCTCATTTAAAGTATACTGTGGAAACAAGGATATAACCTCTCAGGTTAATCAGGAAAGAATAGAGCAGGTCGTATATGCTACCTACACAAATGAGAATTTCTTTGAAGGCTGCCTTGATCAGTTGGCCGGAGAATTCGATCTTGATAAAATGCCCGAAGGAAAGATTCAGATTGTAGCAAAATATGATCCTGCTGTTACAGTTGGTCTTACAGATATCGATTATGTACTCATCGTTCCCGATACATTACACGAAGATAGTTACTTCTTTGTCGTAAATGGATGTTGTACATTTGCTTCTGATGTAACTATGAAAGCACTTACAGAAGCATGCGGATTATAAAATAATCTAAGAGTAAAACAAAAAGACATTGATCGAGATAATCAATGTCTTTTTTTATTCTCGTAACTGATTATTTAGTTTTTTAAATAAATGACAATATTGCTATATTTATTACGCTTATCATTAAAGCAATCCCTAAATAAATACCTGTAAATATCAGTCGTGTCCACATTCGCTTGCTAAAGCTTGTTATTTCATCGTTCTTTTTCCATATATAGTTTTTATCGCTTCTTATCTTTGCTTGGACAGACGGCTTTACCAGTTCATAATATTCATCTTTTATTTTTACATTATCTCTAACTTCATCTCCTCGCTCAAGACTATCACGTTTTTGTTTAACAAATTCAAAAAATTCTTTTTTCGCTCTTTCTTCAAGGGCATTAAGATCGTCAATATATTTTTCCGTTTCCACTATAGTCTTATTCTCGTATAAGTATACAAGCATTGCTTTTAGTGGTCCACCAACGAGAATAGTAAGCGGAATCATTACCAAAATAAACCCCTGAAAAGCGAGAGATTCATAGACGAAAGCGCTAAAAACAAATCCACAAATAACTATAGTAACCCCTGTCCCTATCAGTAATAGTCCAACTTCTTCTCCTTCTCTGAGAAGGTTAAATATATATTTTGACATAGCCAGTGCCATAATTCCTAATATAAAGAGGGTTGCAAAAATCATAATGGCTAAAAAGCTGGGTTTATATTCTAGATACTCCTCACTTCTTCTATTAACCACCATAGAGACCGCGACAAAAATATAAGAAAAGTTAGATGCAATAAGCAAAATGGAACCTATATTAAACGTATACTTATCGACCTTATTTCTTAATTCATTATAACCAAATAACTTCCAAATAGACTCTCGAATTGACTTTTCCTTGTCGCCAAATCGTGATTTATCCAGATTCTTCGAATACTCTTTGGCTTCCTTTTCAATTATCTGATCAAATTCTTCCTGGCCCATCAAACGAGAACCGTCTTTTATATTGTATGACGAACCCTCTTTGAAAAACTTCCTTATATTGGACGCAAGGTTTTTAATAGCACCTTCTACGCCTAGAATCTGAGCCTGTTTGGTGGCAAAAGCACGGGGCAATTCTTCCGGATCATCGCATGCGAAAAACATCTGCTTTCCGGGATCTTTTTCCATAAGTTTAAGGAATCTGCCCCATTCATTTTTAACCCATACAGCAGTGAAATACTCTGCTTTGGTACCAATTACAGCCATAACTTTAGCACTTTTTAATGCCGCAAATATATAGGGTTCGTATTCCACACTTATCTTTTCTTTAAGAGTCTCTCTGGCAAAGAATACTTTATATCCCATGTTTGTGAGTTCATTGTAGAGTTCTTCCGCAAGTTTTACATCTTCGGTCTTATCACCCGTTTCTAAATCCGTCTCCTTATAACAGATAAACACGTCATAGGGATCCTCATTGGCTGCTATATTAAGATACTTGGTCTGAACTTTATCGATGTATTCAGCTTCTTTTAAAAGCGTTTCTTTCTGCTTATCATCAGATAATTCGATAGCTCGTTTGAACATACCGAAGTTTAATATGCTCTCATCATTTATTCTATGAAGTGTTGGGAAATACTTGTCAGATACAGGATCCGGAACATATTCGATACCGTATTCACAGAGCGTGCGAAGCCAGAGAATATCCGCTGTAGGCGCATTCTCATCCAGAATAGTATCATATATTCTGGCAGCATTATCGAATTCTTTTTCCTGTCTTAATTTATTGGCACGATTAAGCTGATTTGTATATTTTGAAGAATTAGCAGAAAAAAAGTTTGTTGCGCCGCAGAATTTGCACACGCACAAATTAGATTCCAGATTCAAGACTCCACCGCAACAGCGGCAGTTCAAAGACTCATTTTTCATTATGTTTCCCCTCTAACACACAAAAACGACAATTTCTTTATCATTTTCCAGTCACTATTATAACAAAAAAGCGATGTAATTAACACCGCCTTTAAATCAATATAATTATTCATATTTTTCCTCTAGAGTATAAATAGACATCTTATAACTGACTATTTAAAAAATTACTTATCGCCCTTGAAAAACTCTTCTTTTGATATTTGCTTTGTATTATCGTAGCCTTTACCGGTAATGTAGTTATTCTCATAATCTACATCGTAATATTTCATTTCCATAGGATCTTTTTTGTTATGACGTAAAGCCACAACAAGAATAAAGCCACCCACTCCACCAATAATTGCAACAAATGTAGCAAGCAAAACGATAACTTTTAAAACAGTGGGAATCGGAAGAAAATAAGCTATCACTGCAACTAAGGCAGCGAGTATAGCCAATGCTGTCACTATATATAATGCAATCGTTTCACCCTTTGTGATCTTCCAACTTTTGCTTCCGTAAGCTTCTTTCCCCTTGCGCTTTTCATATACCCTAACGCCCGCACCCTTGGCATTAACTGAATGATTCGTTGAATAGAATTCTACAGAAGATCCGATTTCAACATGCTTATCTGATCTGGTTTCTTCTAAATCATTGTTTTTTATATTATCCAATATCTTTCTCCTTACTATTACCTTTTACTCTTTTGGTTTCTCCAATCATCTTTCTTGATTTCCATTTCTATGACATTCCATGGTTCCTTGCTTACAACTTCCTTGTCTCTGAATCCAACTTTTTTATAACAGTTATGAGCTAGTTCGTTGTTTTCAAAAACACCAAGTGTTACTACATCAACATCAAGTATCTCAAATGCATATTTCAGTCCGGCCTGTAACATCTGCGTTCCATAGCCCTTACCACGTATAGAGTCATCAACAATAACCCAGCCAAAACGTAGAATCTTATTGTCCCCGTTCAAATATCTCATTATAAAGTGGCCACAGACTCCGTTTTCATCAAATGCGGTCCAAGGATAGAAGTTATCAGGCTCTTTACAATCACCATTCTTCAAACGATATTTCTCATCAATAACCTCTGCAGATATCGGGTACTCGCCAAAAAGTTCTCCGCCCCATTTGAGGAATACATCTTTGTCCTTAACCCACACTGCTATTTTTGCTGCGTCACAGCTTTTATATTGTCGTAATCTAATCATTTTTTATACCATTAAGGAAAACTATGTTTTTTGATACTATTTCTCAGTAAGTATTATAACATATACATCTGCCATTTCATTTTCGAATTCGAAACTTCTTTCGTATATACCTCCATTTTTCTTAATGGTTTTTATTGAAGGTTCATTCGTTCTTTCAACTGACAAATGTATTTCACTTAATCCACATTCTTTTGCAACCTCTATCACCTGTCTTAGCATTTCTGTCGCATAACCCTTCCTTCTCTCAGAAGGACGTACACTATATCCGCTGTTTCCAAAATCTTTAAGAAAATCATTGAGTGTATGTCTAAAATCAATAATTCCAACTATTTCTCCCTTTTCATCAATGGCAAAAAATGTGTCAGTTACAACCCAATTCGGATTAACCGTTTCAAGGCTTGTGTTTTCTGTTACCGATTTCAGCCATTTATCATAGTCATCCATTTGATCAAGCAGTTCACTTCCGTTAATTATTTTCTCATCATTGTCTAAAAACTCCTGTTTAAAATCCAATGCTTTATTCTTTAATTCTATATTCGGTCTGGTTAATGTAATCATAGTTTCCTCCTATCATTTTATAATCAATTGATTTTTTATGTTATTAGTAATCTGAATTGCTGTGTTCTTTTTAATGGGCATGATTTTACTCCACATTCGAACACCCTGGTATGAATAAAGAATCACGCTTACCATCTCATTTACATTGACTTTTTTGAATTCTCCCTGTTCAATTCCGTAGCGGATGAGTTTAGACCACTTTTCTTCGGCACGTTGATTAAGGCGAACTATTTCTTTCGAATCATTCGCCTGAGCATACTCATATATCGCTATACTAAGTGATTCTTCCGGTTTTTCTATTTCTTTTCGAATCCTTGTTAACGAAGCATTAAGTATCTCAACAGCAGATGAACCTTTTTTGATTTCCTCTTCAATATCAAACTCATCTTCTGATGTTATTCTTTCCAACAGTGCTTCAAATACCTCTCTTGTACTCGAAAAATGATTGTATAATCCACCCCTGCTTAATCCAGTCACTTCACATATGTCTTTCATTGTTACCTCTTTAAATCCTTTTTCAGAAAACAGTTGTGAAGACTTCTCTAATATATATTCTCTTGTCTTTTCTTTTTTATTATTCATAATTGCCTCCAACAAAAATCGACACACGTGTCGATTTTATTATAGACACGCGTGTCGATTTTGTCAATTTTTCTTTTTAAATTTATTTCCAAGGTCTTACTTTACCAATCCACCCGTTCTCATTCCAATATTTAAAGTCAGTGTAATTGGGATCCTTTTTTCCAAGACTTGCCTGAAGCATCCTTACCATATAGAACTTAGCTTTCACTTTAACATTTGTATGGCCCGGTTTATCATAATTGATGGCATGCATTTTTCGTGCGACACTGTTTAACTTCTTTCGAAAAGATTCTTTCTTTTTGTCCTCAATCTTATCCCAGTCAATCTCAGACATAAGTTTGAACGATACGATTTTAATTGTCGAAACGCCCCACCATGAAAGGCTGTCCTTAATATCCTTTGCTGTAGATTTACCACCTGCGCCCAGGCACTGAGTGATTATCACTGCACGCTTTCCAAACATTTCTTTAGCTGGGCGATGAGGCATCCACCTATAGCCGAAATGGTCAAGCATAGCTTTCATTGCACCTGTTGTATGGAAAACATATGCAGGTGATGTGAATATAAGCAAATCCGCTTCTCGTAAGGACTTCTCAATCTTTTGCACCTTTTCGTAGTCCTTACAGAGATTTGAATTATCTCTGAAACAGGCAGTACATCCCACGCAGAAACCGGGACCATCTTTTGGAAGATAATATTCCGTAATCTCTGAATCGTCTCTAAACTGCTCCAAGAATATTTCTTTCATTCTGTATGTAACACCATGTTTTTCAGTTCCATTTATTACTGTAATCTTCATTTTTTATTCCTCCGAGATTTCTTCTTGTAATCTTGAATGCTTTTTTCATCTCTTGCGTACAATTTGTTAAACTGACGAATGTGTGCTTCCAATGTCTTTAGTGCCTCTTTCTCACGCTTGGGTTCACGATCACATATGGTCAAAAGCATGTAGATCGGAGCATAAAAATGCAAAGTCATAATCTCCACATTCTCTGTCTGCAATACACCCGATGAAACCATCATTCCAAATAGCATTCCCTGATATGAAAGCGGGTCATCCACATACTGCTTCATATATGCAGTCGCGAGTTTTTTATCATGAAACTGTTCAATGGTTAGCATCTTACGAAAACGTCTTGTATAGTCATCATGTAAGAAATAAAGAAACAAATTGTTTCCGAGTGCAATCAGCTGTTCTTCCGATATTTGCTTATAGATTTCAGCATCTTTTGAAGCATTAGCCCCATTTATATTAAGAGCCCCTGCTTCCTCTAAAAATCTCCTGTTCATCTCTAGGATGATTGCATCGAAAATGGCTTGCTTGTTTTTGTAATGCTTATAAAGAGAGGGTGCCTTAATGCCAACTCTTTCGGCAATATCCGCAACATAAACATTTGCATATCCCTTTTCAGAGAACAGTGTCAGCGCTTCATCCAGTATTCTTTGTTTAGTATCCATTTCGTTTCCTCTTATCTTTTGGCTAATTTCGATTAGCCACATTATAGGCTAATTTGAATTAGCCGTCAAGTAAAAAAACAAAGGAGCTTGTCCTAATTGACAAACTCCTTTTATATTGCCCCTGTATCTTAATCTTGCAAGAAACTTACAATACTCAAACACATTATTGTTAATCTCCAGTCAAAAATTATGCCAATCCGAAAATGCTAACTCTTCATCCAATACTGCATATGCTCCGCATAGGATTTCATTATCGAAATTATCTGAACATTGGAAAGAAATCTTTCCGTCATCTAATCCTATATTTTCCGGAACAATATTGGCTATAAAATAATCGAAATTAAACATCGGATAAAAAGATCTGAGAACACTCTCTATATGTCCTTTGGGAATAGTGCCGTCATTAGGCGTCTCTAGATATACAGAGATACTATTTAATCCGGTTCTTACGGGATTATAAATCTCGGCAATATCTTCTTCATTACCATAAATTAGCTTCTTTTCATCAAACAATCCATCAATCACCATGAAATTTGTTTCACAATTATCCATATCGGTAAATACTTCGAGTAAAAATGTCCCGTTAATATTCTCAATATTCTTTTCGATTTTTTCGAAGAATTTATTAAAGTACTCATTTAAGAAATCAATAACTTCTTCGTTAGAACAATGCTCTCCAAGATTATCCTCTACTATATCCCATTCTCTTATTTCTTCTATGGAATCTAAGATTTCAATCTGTGAATCCTTATATCGACCTATATAACCAAGATTAACATTTCCTTGAACTTTGATCTCACCGTCTTCAATATATATTTTTACAAAATCATACATAGGCACCATTATTACTAAAAATTTTTACAGAATTCGATAATTTCCTGCTTTCTTTGTTCGACACTTTCTTTATACTCAATCGATGTTAGACCAAGATGTCCCACACATTCAATATGAAGATGTCCATAGAAATGTTCAATGCTCTGAATAATCCTATCACACTCATGCATGCCCGGGCCTGTTCTGAGTGCAACAGAATATCCTTTCTTTCCGTTTCCTATTGAAGCATGCGGTTCATGTGTATCACACCATGGTGTGCATCTGTCAATAAATGCCTTATATTGTCCCGGAATATCTGCCCAATATGAAGGAGAAACTGATACGATGATATCTGCATTCTCAAACTCATCCATGATCTTGATAATATCGTCATCCATCACACACTTTGCAGTATTGTGACATGTCCTGCATCCTTTGCAGAACTCAAAAGAATAGTCATCTATACATATACTTTTTGTAACATATCTACTTGAGAGCTCTTGTTCTATGATATTCACTATTTCAGCTGTAGCTCCTGTTCTAACAGGACTGCAATTGATTATCAAAGCGTTCATTTGACTACTCCATTAATCTTTTTTTGATTCATATTCCGATTTCAATATAGAAAAAACTCTTCTTCCCTCAAAATGGTCTTTTCTCCAGAAAAAGTCACGAAATACGCCTTCGTAAGTCAGTCCGCACTTTTCAATTACTCTTCTCGAAGCTTCATTTTCCGTACGGCAATCAATCTCTATTCTTTGAAAATTTATCTTTTCAAAACCATATGCAATAACGGCTTTCGTCATCTCTGTGGCATACCCTTTACCTTGGAATGCGGGTCCGATAACATACTCGATTTCACCATGCTGATTATCTGTATCAACTGTAAAATAAGCAATTTGTCCGATACATTCACCAGATTCCTTTTCGATAACAGCCCATCGATAATAATCATCTTTCGAATATGAAACAATATACTTCGTATCAAACAAATTTTTAACTGCCTCAGGAGTAGAATAATACGGTTCCCCATAATCCCATTGTGTCTGCTCATCCGCAATCCAATTACGAAGCATGGAATCAATGTCCGTATACTCAAAACGACGAAGAATTAATCGCTCAGTTTCAATTGTTTGTGTTCCTGTATGAGTAAGCATTTTTTATTCCTTATCTATTTGTTCAGTCGTTATTTCGAAAAACTTTAATTTCACTCTATACTATTAAGAAATCCTTCAATTATTTCTTTGCATCTTTCCGGTTCTGTCTTATAAATAAAATGACTGCCTGGTAAATATGCTATTTCATAATTTCCCATTTTTTCAAGATACGGAATAAGCTCCTTTTCATTCGCTTCTTTGCACTCAGGATCAGATAAATCTCCGTCTCTTGAAGATATGTAAATCTTTGGGACCTCCGTTGCTGTAAGGACATTCCATGTAACATCACGATTACGATTTATTTGAATGCCCTCATTAGCAACCGCATCCGACGATATAGATAATTGCTGAAGGATGCAATATATACGCCATTCATCCTTTGAAAAACCGCTATCATTACTAAGTAGCATGGGGAGTAGAATGTCTCCTAATCCAAAGTTTACTGCCACTTTATATAATAGATTCCCCGAAGAAGCGGATTGCCTAAACTCCTCTGTAATGGGTTCAACATATGTTCCATCGATGTTTATGAAAGCCTTAATTTCATCAGGATACTTACTTACCCAGTATGATGCATATACACCACCCATAGAGTGCGCCATCAAAATAAAAGGTCCTTCACTGCCTGATGCTGTTAATGCCTTTCTATATTCTTCGACAATCATTTCGACGTTTCTGTCTTCCTTTATGTCGTCGCTCGCATCCCAACCCGGTCTTCCAATGTAAATAAACTGATAATCCGCTTCCAGTTCTTTTACCAAGGGTCTTAAATCAACTGATAATCCAGCACCCATTCCGCTTAGAACAACAATTTTCCCCTTGCCGTTCTCGTTGCCGAATTTTATCACATTCATTGAATAATCTCCGACTGAAATCGGATTGTAATAGCCGTTTTTTGCCAGGTAATTCATATCAAAAATATGTTTAATTCTATGGAAAATAGATAATCCTACGAGTATTACTATAATTGAAATAAGGATTATACGAGTTATTTTCCAGAATGTTTTTATACTCTTCTTTCGATCATTTTTCACTAAATTCCTCCAATAACCTTTGAGAATTATCATCCAAATCTGCCATCAATGTTAAAAATTTTTCCATAGTTTTTTATCCAATAATTTTTTTATAGGATCGTTAGTCCATACATGTGCCTCTATATATCTTTCAGGGCCTTGTGAACCATCATCATTCCAATCTTGAGGTAATCCATACTTTTTGATTATTACAAGTATTTCTTCATAGGTATATACGTGCTTACGATACTCTTTTCCATCATTTACTAACGGACTAAAAGTTGGCATCGAATCGCCATACGTAAAGGATATCTTACGAACATCAAATTCTTCAATTGGTATCTTCAGAAAATCTCCTTGCTCATACCATGTGTTTAGCCACGGGCTATGTTCAACGACCATATAATAAGGGGATTCTATTTCAATTATTCCACCCTTAGTCAAAAACTCTCTTCTAAGAATAGATTCGCAGTTTCGGCGTTTTTCTATATAATCCAAATCCCTTTTCGCACACATCGAATTAGGGCGTTTAAGTTTCATCTGTTCGAGTATATTACGACCTTCTTCAATATCTACCGCAGTAACACTACGAAATGGGCCGGATCTTTTATCGTAGTAATGGTATAGATTCATTTCTTCTTTTCCATTCTAATAATGTGTTCTTCATCCGGCTCACTGATTCCGTTTTTAAATGTATATCCCATCTTCTGATAAAATGGAACCCCCGTTATGGATGCGGGTATTTCAACTCTATTAGCTCTTGTATAATACTCATCTTTTTCAAGCGTTTCGATGATAGCTCGGCCCACTCCGCACTTCTGATATTCTGGCATTACGAATATCGTAAAAAGACTGCTTTCTGTTTCACTATCCCAATAAGGACCGATTGCACCACAGCCGATAATAGTTGATCCATCAAGTGCAATATAAAAATGAGTCCATTGAGTTCGTCTTAATAAAAATTCAGGTGAATGAGTTTTTACCAATGCATCAATCAAATCCTTAGAATAGTCCTTACTATTGGATATCTTTATTGTCTTTATTATCATCTCCGCTGTTTCGTTTATATCATCCGGAGTTATTCTTCTTATCTTTAAATCCATATGTCTTCCTTAAGTCATAATTGAAACGTTACCGAGTAGTTATTCAGCGTTATAGAATTATATCGAAATACTATCTTTGTATTTATCTAACAATTCTCGTGAGTATTCTTTTGGCATATCCGATTCTCTGACTATTTTCCATAAGGACGCAGCAGCTATTAATCTTTCTTTGAAGGCTTTAGTTGCTTCGTCCGCACAGAAATCTTTTACAAACTTGTTCCATTGAAGAGCGGATTTATCGTATTGGGCATAACTCTTTTTTCCATAGTAAATATCCAACAGATCTCCTAATGTAAAATCCTGGTCTCCGTTTTCTTTTACTGCTTTGGCAGTTGCAACCATATCTACATTGAATTTAAAAGGTTTAATCCCCGTCTGTTCTGAAAAGAAATCTCGAATCCTATTGCCAAATGTGAATCCGCATTCAATGAGGCCCGTATCAAGAGTCAACTTGCCTACAACTTTTTTATTTCTTTTTGTTTTATTGTTATCAGGCATGATTCTATTTCCGGAAAAATATGCCTTAATAACTTCGTTTAATTCGATTTTACTGCCATTGTGTTTAAGGCCAAGATTCTTGCAAATCTTAATTAATTCATCACGATACCAATAATATTTACAGAACTCGTTATAATCTTTTATATTTTCAAATTGAGGTCGCTCCATATACTCCTCTATAAACAGTTATTTTTTTGATGCTTATCATATCCGTTTTCGTATTCTTTTCCTGCATCAAAAGCGAGGATTTCTTCGTGAGTAAGATCTCCTTTTCCGTCATAGCGATAGTATCTGCCAGTGTCGGCTACTACCTCTAAGATGCAATAATCCTCATCATCTATTCCGCCGGGATAATATTTCTCATCCCCCTCATTCCAAAGTAGTTCCTTAAATTTTCTATCAAAATGAACAATCGCTTTTCCGTATAAACAAACACCTTCAAAAGCTTCGTCATCAGAGAAATAAATACATATGTTATCATTCTTCAACAATGTCTGAATATGTGAAGAACTCGTATTAGTAGATATTAAGTGTCCTCCAAAGCCTTTGTGCCATACGCAAAATGTCTTGCGAATATTCTGTCTGCCATCCTCATCCGTATAGCCGATTTCAGCAAACAAAGAACGATTAATAAGATTCATTATTTCATCATGTGTCATAAGTAGCCCTCTCATTAAATCCTTATTATTATATATATTCTTCCAAATTAATTATACTCATCGCCAATGCCAATTGCATCATTTTTCAAGAAATGATGCAATTAAAACGATAATGATGTAATTAAAAATATCAGGACTTCGAACCCCGTTCGAAGGCGACCTGCCGTGCGTTAGAGGGCGCACGACGTCCAGTGGACGTCGGTTTTGCGCCGACCGTCGCGTGCGTTAGAGGGCGAGCGTCGTCCAGTGGACGACATGCTTGCGAGCCGACCGAGCCGGCAGGCGAGACTTCGAACCCCGTTCGAAGGCGACCTGCCGGATTAAAAAAAGGTAGGACTCATAGTCCTACCTTTTCTTAATCCGTGCGTTAGAGGATTCGAACCCCCGACCTTTTGGTCCGTAGCCAAACGCTCTATCCAGCTGAGCTAAACGCACATTTTTTCACGCAAACGATATTTTATCGCAAGTATACTGTATTGTCAAGTAAACACTTATTCCGACAATATCTTTTTTATCTGCCTCTTATAATCCAAAAATTCTTCGGTTAAAGTGTAATCCTGAGTCCTGGGCTTCTTTTCCTTAATCACTATCTCATCGGTTAGTGATGCAGGTGAACCTTTCATAATGTAGATTCTATCGGATATGAGGATAGCTTCATCAATGTCGTGAGTTATGAATATCGTAGACATCTTGATGTCTTCCATAACCTCCAAGTACCATTCCTGCATGGAAGTACGCGTGATGGTATCTAACGCACTAAAAGGCTCATCAAGGAGTGCAACCTTATTGCCACATAAATATGTCCTAAGTAATGCCGCGCGCTGTCTCATGCCTCCTGAGAGCTGTACAGGGTATTTCTTTTCACACCCTTCGAGTCCAAATCTCTTAAAGTGACTTGATGCTATCTCTCTGGCTTCTTTTTTGCGCATTCCGCTTATCGTCAGAGGAAGCGCAACATTGTCTATTACATATTTGTTGGGAAGTAAGAGATCCTTTTGAAGCATATAACTCAGTTTTCCATTTACTCCTGTTATATCTTCATATTCATCTTCATCGTTACTGCCTTCAGATTTAGTAACCATTTCATCTTCGTCTTTTGCAAGAAGAACTCTGCCCGAGTCAGGCATAGTAAGTCCCGAGAGCACGTTAAAAAGAGTCGTCTTGCCGACACCGCTCACACCAAGGAGGCAGATTAGTTCTCCCTCCTTGAGTGTAAGTGTGATGTCCTTCAAAACGTCTTTATCCGGAAAGTTTTTAGTTATATTTTCTGCTCGTAGAATCTCTCTCATAAACTCTAATCTTTGAATTATCTAATCCATCATATTATTAGATTATTTCATATCTGAAATAGTAATATATATTGATTATATCTATATATTCTACTTAGCTGAAGGAAGGTATTCGTTAGTGAATCCGTATCCTGCAGGAATCTCATCTGAAAGCTTGTTAACGTATAACCAGTTATAGAATGCATCCCATCTCTTCTGATCGATGTATCCCCACTCATTAACCTCTGCCTTGTACTGAGGTGAGAGCCACTCCTGGCTTTCCTTAACAAGATCCTTATCAAGCTCAGGAACTTCTTCACAGAGAATATCTGCTGCCTTGTCGGGATTTTCAATAGCGTACTCATAACCCATTGCTGTAGCCTTGAGGAATGCCTTGGCTGTCTCAGGATTTTCCTTAGCCCAATCGCTGTTAACGATGATTACGGGGCTATAGAAATCAAACTCAGGAGTAATATCCTTGAAGAAAATAAGGTTGGTATCAAGTCCTGCCTGCTTGCAAGCAATGCCTGCCCAAGCATAGTATACCCAGATAGCATCTATATCCTGCTGAAGTGCTGCAGCTTCATTCTCAACATACTCAGGAATAAGGTTAAGTTTGGAATAATCTCCACCATCTGCTTCCATGATATTCTGCATCATAGCCTGCTCAACAGGAAGGCTCCATGTTGCATAATTCTTACCTTCGAGATCCTTAGGAGACTCGATACCATCTTCCTTAAGTGAAATGATTGCAGATGTATTGTGCTGAATAATAGTTGCTACTGCTTCTACAGGTACTTTTTCTTCTGATGTAAATACAGGTGCAAGATAATCCTGGAAATCAACACCGAACTGTGCCTTGCCTGATGCAACCATCATAGTTGCTCCATCTTCAGGGGGCTGAACGATGGATACGTTAAGTCCAAGATCCTTGTAGTAACCCTGATTAAGTGCTACATACACTCCTGTATGATTGGTATTGGGTGTCCAATCAAGTACAAATGTAATGTCTGTTAATTCTTCATTCTTCTTTGCTGACGCTTGGTCACAAGCAGTCATCGAGAAAAGTGTTGCTGTAATTGTAGATAATGCAATTACTTTTTTCAAAAATGTCTTCATAATACTTTATGTCCTTTCAATTTAAGTTCTTCATTAAAAAGTTTTGCCGTTTATTCTTTATCTGCATGTTCCCACGGCATCGACTTATACTGAATAAGTTTTACTATTTCCATCAATATAAGACTTATAGCAGATACAAAAAATATAACCGCGAACATCTTGTCATACGAGAGAGATTTTTTCACTCTCGTCATATATACTCCAAGACCGCTTAATCCACCAAGCCACTCGGAGATAACCGCTCCTACCACTGAATAAGCAACCGCTATCTTAAGGCCTGAGAAAAATGAACCAAGTGCATTGGGAAACTTCACATTCCAAAAGATCTGCCACTTATTAGCTTTCATGGAATGCATAAGTTTTATCATATCTGCATCAACAGACTGGAATCCTTCCAATAATCCTACTGCCATCGGAAAGTACGCAACCAATACAACAAGTATTACTTTTGGTGCAATACCGTATGAAAACCATAGGATTAATAGTGGTGCAATCGCAACAGGCGGTATTGTCTGCGTAAGCACGAGTATGGGATACAATGCACTCTTAACAGGCGGAAAAGCATCCATGATAGCTGCGGATACGAATCCTAACAATACTCCTATACTTAATCCCAAGACAGCCTCAATTAATGTCACTCTCGAATGCATCATCAAAAGTGAAAAATCACTTATGAACGCCTTGATAACATCAAGCGGTGAAGGAAGCATATATCCCGGCACCAACTCAAGCGAACACACTGTCTGCCAGATAATCAAAACTGCGATTATAACTGCAACCGGTATTAACTTTTCAAATCTACACTTAGTTTTCTTTTTCATTAATTCCTGTTTATTATGCAGTCTTCATAGACTTTGCAAGGTCATTCTTATGATGCTTAGCTGTCTTTCTCTCGATGGTAAGATGCTCACCCTCGGGCTTATATGTAATCTTAACGTAACTCATTACACTGGGTGCACCTGCCTCTATAGCAATGTACTGACACTGCTTAACTATCTCCATAAGCTCGTCATAGTCGCCCTCCATTGCTGTCTCGCAAGGTCCTACGTAATACTCGACACCTGTGCTCTTGATGTAGTCGATAACTGCATCAACAACTCTTACTACTTCTTCATCACCCTGTACTGCGGGTAATACCTGAATTGCCACATTGGCATTAAGTTTTGCTCTCATATCTCAAGCCTCCTATATGAATAATGTTTGTCATCAACCTTAGAATATTCCTATTAATGAAAAAAGGACTCTCTCGCGCACGAAAAAGTCCTTAATAATCACATTGAAATACGCCTTCCTACGCCGGTATTATCCGGATCAGGTTCTGGGTTTATCCCAAAGGATTAACGGTAGGTTCATACCGTCTCTCAGCCTAATTCCTTAAGCACTCCCGTGACGTGTTACATTATATATATGTTTAAATACACTGTCAATCGATTATCCTATTATGCTAAAAAATTTTTTAAAAACATATTGACACTAAAATGCTTTATGTATATTATGTATTACAACAACTAATACAAAACATACAAACAAGTAATGCATATCAAATGTGCATCAATTAATGGAGGTGCAATATGAATAAAAAGCAGGTTGCCAAATATTTAATAATCGTTTTTATCTTAGCATATGCAATAGAAATCCTTGCTTCAGTCTATGCTGTTAAGAATCCGGATATAATAGGAAAAACTGTATTTCAAATTTCAGCGATGGTTCTAATGTTTACTCCATTTTTCGGAACACTTATTACAAAAGGAAACTTTAAAGGAATTGGATTTAAACCCAAATTCAAAGGATGCGCGTATCTTTTACCTTTATGTTTTTTCGGACCTGCAATCATCGCAAGTTTGGGAGCGGCACTTTTTTACATCATCTTTCCCGACATGTTTGATTTGACAGGATCCTATCTGCAAAGTACCCTTCCCGAAGGCATGAATTTTCTTGAAGAACTTGAAAAAAAAGGTGTTTCCTATTCGATGTATATCGTAATAGTAATCTTTCAATGCATTACATACGCACCGATCTTTAATATGTTTATCGCACTTGGTGAAGAAGTGGGCTGGAGAGGATTTCTTTATCCTGAACTGGAAAAAAGTTTTGGTAAAATCGGTTCGTGGATTATCGGCGGTATAATCTGGGGAGCATTTCATTTTCCGATGATGATTATCGCAGGTTATGAATACGGTACGGATTATCCCGGTTTCCCCTTTGTCGGAATAATTGTATTTACTGTCTTCTGCATTAGCCTTGGTATAATACACGAAATTGTTTATGATAAATCAAAATGCATCTGGTATCCCGCGCTTCTTCACGGTGCCGTAAATGCATGTACATTCACATTAATGTTCTATAATGTGAACAACCCCGAACGTGCAAGTAAGCTCATGATTTTGGGACCCGCATTTAATGCGACAATAGGCGGAATTCCGGTATTGGTAGTGGCAGTGGTGCTTGCCATGGTAACTCTTTCCAAGAAGAAAAAGAATGCGGAGGTGCAAAATGGTAATTAAGATCAATGAATACTCTGACGTACCCATATATATGCAGATACGTAATCAGATTGTCATGGGCATCTCTTCCGGAGAACTAAAACCCAATGAACAACTGCCCACTGTCCGCGCTCTGGCACTCGATATAGGCATCAATACCATGACTGTAAGTAAGTCATATCAGATACTCAAGTCTGAAGGCTATATATTAACTGACAGAAAAAACGGTGCAAGAGTCAGACCCGAGATAAAACAAAGTGGCGAACTGTCTGAAGAAAACAAAAGCGAATTAAAGCGTATTATAAGCGAAGCGAAGATATCAGGCATTGATAAAACTTCCTTCAAAAAATACATCGACGAGTATTGGTCGTAACCGAAAAACATAATTATCAGATTATTGAAAGTGTGAAAATATGAGCGAATTATTCTTTGGATTATTAATGTTTATATGTATTGTTCCCGTAACAGTATTCATGTACTTTAACATGTATCCAGTCAACTGGAAAAATAAAAAAAGAATCTATGGCGTAGCCAACAGATCAGAATATAAAGGTGATAAAGAATCTGCTTTTATTGATGTATTAAACAAAACTCACAGAAAGCAGGCAACTATAATCATGGTAGCTCTTGTTATCATATCTGTCGCTTTGTTTTTTGTACCTACTTTTATATTAAAAACCATTATCTGGACTATCTTTGCTTTTATCGATTTATTCGTAATTACCATTCCTTACGTACTCGGTAATTCAGAAATGAAACGATTCAAAAAGAATCACGGCATCATCTCTGACAATCTCTTATATGCTGATACCAAGACCTCCGGTTGCGTACATGGACTCAATATACCAATGCTCGTTATCGCCAATATTATCGGTGCAGTAATACTTTTAATATCCATTCTTGCTGATGCAGGTATACTGCCCATTTTTAACAGCATAAACAATCTCTATGGTGATGCTCATGTCATCACTATACTTACAGCTACATTCTTATTCACAAACGTATTATTTTTGCTGATTGCATTCATAGTGGATAATTCAAAGAATGAAGTAATCTCGGAAAACAGTGACATTAATGTTAATTACAACAGAGCCAAGAAAAAAGTCTTCGCTGATTACTCGATAGCAATCACCTGGATAGACAATATTGCTGCACTAATAACACTTATTGTTCTTCCTATACTTCATTCAGAGATACTTATTCTTGTGCTTCTTGGAATATATCTCGCCTTCATAATGATTGGAACAATTGTATATGCAATCAAACGAATGAAACTGGATGAAAGATACGAAAAGAATACTGACGAAATCATCACGGATGACGATGATTATTGGATCCTTGGAATGTTTTATTTCAATCCCAGAGATAAAAGACTCAATATTGAAAAAAGAGTTGGCGTAGGATACTCGGTCAACTTGGCACACCCTGTGGGAATGATGATTAGTGCCATGGGAATACTCTCAATCATCGCATCAATACTGGCACTCATATGGATTGGAATGATGGCATATACGCCCATTAATGTATATACCGAAAACAACACAATTATCTGCCATCATCTCTGGGACGAATATAAAATTGAGTCCTCCAATATTGTCGAGATAGAATCCGGTGAATTAAGTGATATTAAAGCAATAAGAACAGCCGGAACCGGTCTCGAAAATGTCGCTAAGGGTACTTTCTCCGTTAACGGCGAGGCAGGTTGCAAGCTGTTCTTGAATCCTCAATCTGGTAAATATATTAAAATTGTAACTAACGATAAAACATATTATATATCGGACAATACCGCGGACGAGACTGAAGAACTCTATCGATTTCTTCTATCCATCTTAGGATGATTCTTGTAGATTACCTGTAGACAATACACATGCTATCTTGCTGAACTCATTAATCAGCTTAATATAATCCATTATTCATTTCCTCATTTACACACAGTACTTAAAAAGCACCAAACGTGATATATTATATCACGTTTGGTGCCATAAATCATTTTTATTTCTTAATAGTGATTATTAGTTCTTCTTGTTGAAGAAAAGGTTAACAAAGTTCTGGATACCTGCATAGATAAGCATTATACCTACAACAATAACAAATATCTTAAGAATAGCAAAAGGTCTGATACCGAAGTAGATGATAAGACATCCAAGTATTATGCTGACAATACCGAAGATAAGGGGTACAAACCATGCCTTAGTGTCACCTTTTTTAGAATTAAAAGCAGCCTTAACCTTGAAGAAACCTTCAACGATTAAGTAGAGGCCGAGTAACACGCCAATAACTATAACAAGAAGGTTAGGCATTACAATAAGTACAACTGCTGCCACTAATGCAAGAATACCAATTACAAGGTTTTTTATGTTTTCCTTACTTCTGTCCTTAGCAAATGCGATAATATCAATTATTGCAATGATGCCAAGTATTACAGCAACTACCCACTTGATAATGTTGTCAATCATACCTGCGATAGGACCGCTGAACATGATTGCTGCTACGCCAAGTGCAATAAATGCAATAGCACTGAGAAGTAAATAAGGTGTTCTTGATGATTTGTTTTCTTTGCTCATAGAATTCCCCTCCTAATATTCAACTGAAATCATCGTTTCTCTTTCGCCTGCGTTATACAAGTCTCCCCATACCTTTTCACAGAGTTTTTCGCAGTTCTCCAATGTAAAAGTAGGATCGTTGGAAGCAAGAATAGTATTTCTTCTCTCTTCCTCAGTATATTCACTCAAAGGACATGTATATATATTACCATATCCTGTTCGGCCAATGTTGGCAACTGTGGGTACCAATCCGTATCTTGTAATTACAACCTTGCCCTGACCATTCTTTTGAACTTCAACCTTGGCAAGACCGCCGATAGCCTGCTCATATACGCCTGCTCTGGCTGCTCTGGTACCTGTTATATAGTTACCCAATGAATAGTAGCATAACATTCTGTCACCATCCTTGGGATCCTCAATCCATTCAACGGGCTCTACTACGTGAGGATGTGCTCCGATAACAAGATCTACATCATGCTCGCATAACCAATTAGCCCAGTATTTCTGATCGCTTGATGCAAAAAGCTGATACTCAGTACCCCAGTGCATAAGCACACATACGAAGTCTGCCTGCTCATGAGCCTTCTCAATATGCTTAGCCATCAAGGTCTCATCAATAAGATTAACCGCATAAGGCATATCACTGGGCATCGGCATACCGTTAAGTCCGTATGTATAGTTAAGAAGAGCAATCTTCATACCGTTCTTCTCAACGATTGTAAGCTGATCCTGTGCTTCTGCTGTCTCATTGATACCAAGCACATGAATATCAGGATATTTCTTCCAGAAATTGAGAGTATGTAAAAGTCCCTGCTTGCCTTTATCCATAGTATGATTGGTAGCATGAAGGATAACATTGAAACCTGCCTTAGCCTCTGCATCACCAACTTCATCAGCTGTGTTGAACATGGGATATCCGGAGAAGCCTAAGTCTTCACCACCAAACATAACTTCCTCGTTAACAATGCTGATATCAGCCTGCTGGATATCGGGTAAGATACGTTTAAAAAGATGATCGTAATTTCTTGTACCGTCTCCAACATATCCTGATTCGGTAACATTAAGATGCATAAGCATATCGCCAATCATCATGATGGATACAGTCTGGCTAATCTCCATCGGTACATTCTTTTCAAGCATAGCCCACTCGGGAGGAGTGACTGCTGCCTCATATGTACCAAGCACCTTGGCTTCGCTTATGGTACCGGGAGTCTTCTTAAAACCGATTCCGCTCTCACTTATAAGAAAGGCTAAGCATAATCCAAGCAAGATAACTATGGTTGCACCAAAAGCTCCTGCGAGGATTTTGTACATATTGTTGTTATTCTTTTTTCTTCTGCGTCTTCTTTTCTTGTTCGCCATCTTTGTTTCCACTCTTTTAATATTATACTTCTATTCTTTCTCAAGAAAAATATATTGATTAAAATAATTGCTCAGTCAAAAACTGATATATCTCCTGATTTTTCTCCTGCCAATTATCACATATGGTAGCGGCCATTTTTTCACTCGGAACTGTCATCTTAATCGCTACCAATTCGGTATTACGATCTTTTGCAAGAAGATGAGCTTCATACTCGCCGAACTGATTCTTATAATAGTCGGATACGATGGATGCTTCTCTTCTAAGCTCCGTGGAATTGACCTTGAGATAATCCTGGATATCACATTTTATCTCGGGACTTATATCTCCTAGAAAGTACTGGAGCGATTCCATACCTTCTTCTGTGATTGATATAAGTGTTTTATTATGATTTTGTTTTACTGCTAAAAAGTTTTGCTCTTCAAGTGCCTTGATATGTGCCTGTACATTCGCGTAGGACGTGTATTCTTTTTCAAGGAAGAATGTACTTATCTGAATAAGTGTAAGCGGCTCTGCGGCGGATTTGAGCATATACAGAATCATTAATTTGTATAATGTTTCCGAATTGTAATTCATATAATCCCCTAAAAATTTTAGTGTCTCTATACCGATTAGATATCATTTTGTATATTGGGCTGATATCTTTTATTATTTATTTTTCGATATTATTCTTAACTGCTTCACATACAACCTGTGCTACGGTCGGATGGAAAGGAGGCACGATGATATTCTCATCATTAAGCTCGTTTTCAGGAATAAGATTAGCTATAGCGTTAGCTGCTGCAAGCTTCATCTCTTCTGTTATCTGCTTAGCTCTACCCTCTAAAGCGCCCTTGAAAATACCGGGGAATGCGATAACATTGTTAACCTGGTTAGGGAAGTCTGAACGACCTGTACCAACAATTCTTGCACCTGCTGCCTTAGCAACATCGGGCATAATCTCAGGTACGGGATTAGCCATTGCAAAAAGGATTGCATCCTTGTTCATGGACTTAACCATATCTGCTGTTACGATGTTGGGAGCACTGACTCCGACGAAGATATCTGCACCAACCAAAGCATCAGCAAGTGTACCTGTCTTACCCTCAAGATTGGTAACCTCTGCCATATTCTTTTGCATCCAGTTAAGCTCGGGATAATCCTTGGATATAATACCTAATTTATCACACATTGTGACATTTTTGAATCCGTATCTTAAGAGGAGCTTGGTAATGGCAACACCTGCTGAACCTGCACCATTAACTACTACCTTACACTCTTCTTTATTCTTACCTGTAACCTTGAGTGAGTTGATCAATCCCGCAAGAACAACGATTGCTGTACCATGCTGATCGTCATGGAATACAGGAATATCGAGTGTAGCCTTTAATCTCTCTTCTATCTCAAAACATCTGGGTGCTGAAATATCTTCAAGATTGATTCCACCGAAGTTGGGAGCAAGGTATGTAACCGTCTTAATAATCTCTTCTGTATCCTGTGTATCAAGGCAGATGGGAACTGCGTTAACTCCACCGAATTCCTTGAATAATACAGCCTTACCTTCCATAACGGGAATACCTGCTTCTGCGCCGATATTGCCGAGTCCAAGAACAGCTGAACCATCTGAAATAACTGCTACTGTATTAGCCTTGGCTGTGTATGTATATACTGCACTCTTATCCTTAGCGATTACTTTGCAGGGTTCTGCAACACCGGGTGTATATGCAAGTGCAAGAGCTTCCTTGGATTTTACTTCCACTTTGCTCTTGGTCTCAAGTTTTCCCTGCCATTCTTCATGAAGTTTAAGTGCCTGTTCTGCGTTGGTCATTTTTTTATCCTCTTCCTTACTTTTTTATATCTTTACTATGTATTTTTCTTTTAAACATTATCCATACATAGCATTATGTATTATCTACTTTTTCTATCTTAGTTATTTGGCATACTCAAGTAACGCCTTGAGTTCATCCTTAGTAAACGGATAATCGGTATTGCAAAAGTCGCAATGAAGATTGATAGATTCTTCCTCATCTGCCATCTTTTGAAGATCCGCTTTACCTATACTGATAAGTGCCTTGGATACCCTCTCTTTGGAGCAATTGCATCTGAATCCGACAGGAATCTCATCTACAATCTCAGGATCCAATCCTTCACATAAAATCTCAAGTATCTCTTCAGGTCCTTTTCCTTCATCAAGCATACTTGTAACCGATGAGATGGATGAGAGATTCTTTTCAATATGCTCTATCGTCTCTTCTGTAGCATCGGGCATAAGCTGTATTATAAAGCCTCCTGCCTGCTTAACAGTATTGTCCTTATTCATTAAAACTCCGAGGCCCACGCTCGATGGTGTCTGTTCGGATGATGCAAAATAATATGTTAAGTCCTCTGCTATCTCGCTGGTCTGAAGTACCGTCTGACCTACATAAGGTTCCTTAAGACCAAGGTCCTTAATAACGTCAAGGAAACCTATTCCTACCGCACCGGCGACATCAAGCTTGCCTATGCTGTTGGCAGGAAGAATAACACCCGGATTACCTACATAACCCTTAACATATCCCTTAGAATCTGCAGTAACCGTTATGCCATCTATAGGGCCGTTGGAGTTGATACGAAGCGTGAGGATATCATTCTCACCCTTAAGCATCGCACCCATCATGCTGCCTGCTGTCATGAGTCTGCCAAGAGCTGCAGTACACACAGGAGATGTGTTGTGCCTGCGTCTTGCTTCCTCAACCATATCTTTTGTATATGCGACGAACACACGCACCTGCGCGTATCCTGCTGTCGCTCTTACTATCTTATCC
>JAEEGK010001362.1_pt1 | contig 61208 bp, 50 predicted proteins | sample 8958771 | NCBI WGS metagenome assembly JAEEGK01 (sample SAMN16246547, study PRJNA631951) | gut metagenome | biome: gut microbiome; feature: rumen; material: SC-attached | host: Bos | place: Iran: Karaj | collected 2018-10 | reverse complement strand
GTTGACGCGAATCATATTGCCTTCGATGGCGGGCTTGATGGTCAGGGTGTAGTTCCTGTTGTTGTTGTAGTTGTTGGTGGGGCCGCCGTTGTCGTAGAACAAGGCGTTGCAAGTCTCGATAGTGCCGTTGTGCATGTTGTATGACTCACGCACTTGAATGTAGTCCTCGCGTGTCAAGGTCTCGCTGTTGCCGTCAGCATCGGTGATGGTCAAGGTGACATCGAAATCCCCGACTTCACTGTAGACGATGCCATTCGGGTTCTGCTGAGTCGAAGTGTTCGGGGTGCCGCCTTCGAAGGTCCATTCCCAAGCGACAATGTCGCCAAACGAACTGTCTGTAAAGTTGACACTACCACCAAGTGAGACTTGCGTGGTTGAAGCGCTGAAGATGGGCATGAGGCAGCTGCCAGGGACAAGTTGCACATCAAGGTTGATCGTCTCGTAATCGGCTACGCTGACTTCAACGATTTTCGGGCAATAACCGTCTTTGCTGATGACGAACTCGTAACTGCCGCCTTTGATGGGACGGTGGAAGTCGCCAGCGGGCAAATGACTCTCCACAGTGGAGAACCCATCGTCGTGACCGATGACGGTAATGGTTGCCTCAATCGGTTCGCCAGTGATTGAATCAGTGACGGTGCCGTGAACACCATAAAGACATTGGTTCATGAAAAGGAAAAGCGAAGCTTTATTGATGTTCCAGAAGTTGGGCAGTTGGGAGGGGTTGGGCAACTTCGTATTGGAACATTCGATGGTCATTTCGCGGCATTGGGCATAGCCGTTCATGTAATCTTGACGACCACCGCCAATCATGTACCACTGCGCACCATTGGTGATGCCGTTATTGTATTCGGTCATGTAGTTCGGGTTGGTCTTGTGGCACTCGTCGGCATATTCATGGCTGATCAGTTGATACCAAGCATCATCAGAATGGAGGGTGTAGGTGTTGTCCCAAGGATAGTTCATCACTTCGGCACCGCCATGGTAGTTGGCAGCCATCACAAAGGGAATTTCAGCGGCAAAGTCCATGAACCATTGGGTTTCAGTCTGATAGGCGTGACCATCGGGATGCTGACTGCCGTGTGGGTCGGCGTAATTGCGGTTCATGTCGACACCGTTGGCGTTTTCACGGGTAGCGCCGTTCACGTTGTTGTTTCCGGCATGATAGGTGCCGTCAGGGTTGGCGAGAGGGCCGATGTAAAGGTCGATATTGTCCATCACATTCTGCACCTCAGGTTCGTCGGGGTTTTCCAACAGGTAGTCGATGAGGCGAAGCATGATGATCCAGCCTGTGGTTTCGTCGCCATGGATGGTGGAGGTGTAGAGGAACTTGGGCTTGCCGTCGGTTGTGCCGTTGTTGAGGTGGGCAATCAATATTTTGCGGTTGCTCGGCAAGGTTCCCAAAGTGATGATTTCACATTGATCAGGATGGTTAGTTTGGAAATCAAACATCATGGCTTCGTAGGCTTCGTAGGTCGGGTAGCTGTCCCAATCGTACTCGGCACGGTTGCTGCCATCCCACATGGCGACTTTTTCAAGCATTGAGGGAGGGGTTTGAAGCGTAACCTGATATCCGAGTTTTTGGAAGTTGGCGAAGTCCTCGTTGTTGGCGTAGGCAGTGACCACATTGCCATCAACTTGGTCGACTGAAACAGCGTGTGCGATAGTTTTAAGGTCGTCGTTGCCGTTCAGGTTAAAAGTAAAATAATACTCATTGCGTTGTTGCATGAGCTGGCGCAGCTCTTGCTGGCTCTTTTGGGCAAAAATGTCACCACAAATCACTGTGGCCAAAAGAATAATAAAATAGCGTAGTGTTTTCATTTATAGATAATTATTTGTCTTTCAATTGTTTCCATTCTTCAAAAATATCCGCTTCCACCTTTTCGTTCACAGGAACTAAAGGCAGCCTTAGCACATTTTGGCAAAGTCCCATGTGGTTCATCAAGCACTTGATGCCCGCAGGGTTGCCATCGGCAAAGATGAGTTGGTTCATGCGGAGCATGGCATAGTGAAGGTGTAAGGCTTCTTCGGTGCGACCTTCTTTCATGGCACGCATCATGCGGCTGAAAGGCTTGGTGTAGGCATTTGCTGCCACCGAAATCACACCTTGAGCGCCCAAAGCCATCAGGGGTTGGGTGATGCCGTCATCGCCCGAAAGCACATCGAAGTCGGTGGGCTTGTCGCGCAGGATCTCCATGATTTGCTGCAAGTTGCCTGAAGCTTCTTTCACGGCGATGATGTTGGGATGCTTGGCCAATTCCACGCAAGTGGCGGCTTGTAGGTTCACACCTACACGTCCTGGCACATTGTAGACCACGACGGGAACGGGACTGGCATCGGCGATGGCCTCAAAGTGGGCTTTCATGCCGCGTTGGTTGGGCTTGTTGTAGTAGGGTACGACGCTCAAGATGCCTTGAATGCCAGTAAAGTCTTGTGCTTTGATGGCTTCGATGACGGCTTGTGTGTTGTTGCCGCCCATGCCTAGCAAGATGGGCAAACGACCATTATTGGCCTTCAATATTGTGCTAATGACAAGTTTCTTTTCTTCGGCAGAAAGGGTAGGGGCTTCTGAGGTGGTGCCTAAAACGACCAAGAAGTCGGCACCATTGTCGATGACATGGTTGACGATTTTTGTCAAAGCCTCGAAATCGACGGATTGGTCGGCTTTAAAAGGAGTGATGAGGGCAATGCCCGTGCCTTTAAATATACTGTTTTTCATTGATTTATTGTTGTAAGCTAAGGGTCCCTGAGCATATCGAGGGGCCCGTATTTATGGAATCTGTGCAGTTGGCCCCGACAGAGCCTTCAGGTAATTATGCAACACATGGATGTTCGAAACAGGGTCGGTGGCTCGAGGATTCTCGATGATCAAATCATAGATGGCTTGGTTCTTGCTCTCGTGGAAACAAATTCTGAAGTCTGTCTTGGGCAGGGTGCAGAGGTAGTCGCTGACATCCGCATTCTTGCCCGCCATATTGATGAGTATTGCGCTGAAAGGCAGCTTTTTGATGAATTCGTGCTTGTCAGGTTTCAGCACACTCATGAAACCGAAGTCTTTGGGAGTAATCTCGGTATAGAGGTCGCTTTGCAGGATAGTGTCTGACATCTGGTTGCAAAGTATGACAAATCCGCAACGGCTGGCACCAAACAGACTTTTCGCACTGCTCTCAATGTTCTTGACGATGCTTTTGTCGCCTTCGTCCAAGATAATCAAAATAGAGCTAAGTCGCTGAAGATTAGGCATTTTTACCATAGGTTTTTCAGCGAGGAACTGCTCCAAGGCTTTTTTTAAGGCCCTGTTTCTGAGGTAGGATGAAAAATTCATGCTGCAAATGTAGTGTTTTTCTATGAGATAACGCTTATTTTTGCAAAAAACGCTAATTTTGCACTAAAATTTTGTCAAGGCATTCATGAATGCTTGAAAAAAGATAAGGATATGATTGTCACTATTTTAGGAAGCGGAACCTCGCAAGGTGTCCCGGTCATCGGTTGCACTTGTCCCGTGTGCCAGTCCAAAGACCCGCGCGATAAACGTCTTCGCACCTCTATTCTGATTCAGACCGATGAAGTGACGGTGGCTGTGGATGCCGGTCCCGACTTCCGCCAACAGATGTTGCGTGAAAATGTCACCAAGCTTGATGCGGTGCTTATCACGCACGAGCATAAGGACCATATTGGCGGCCTCGATGATCTCCGCCCTTACATCTTCAAGCAGAAAAAGCCTATGACGCTTTATGTTGATGATACCGCTTTGCCGGAAATCAAACGCGAGTATTCCTACGCTTTCGACGAGCATCCTTATCCAGGTGCTCCGACCTACGACATTCACCGTCTTGATGAGACGCCTTTCGACATTGGTGATTTGCATTTCATCCCCATCAAACTGAAGCATTACACCCTGACTTGTTATGCTTTCCGTGTTGGTAACTTTGCCTATGTCACCGACCTGAGTGAGATATCCGAAGAAGCGATTGAGAAACTGCAAGGCGTTGAATATCTAGTTATTGAAGCTTTGCAAAAGAAAAAACATTATTCGCATCTCACTTTGGACGAGGCGATTGAGATTTCCCGAAGAGTGGGCGCGAAAAAGACCTGGTTCACGCATTGTAGCCACAGCATGGGCCTCGCCGCTGAAGTCAACCGCGAACTTCCCGAAAACATGATGCTCGCTTATGACGGACTGAAAATAAAGATATAGCTATCAGCCATCAGCAGTCAGCTATCAGCTCCGATTTAACCAAGCTGTAAGCTGACGGCTGACAGCCAAACAATTCAACGATTAAACAAATAAACAATTCAACAATAATGAAATCTACCTATTCCCAAAGACTGATCAAACTCGCCGACCTCAACCATCACCAAACTTTTTTCGCAGGTCGTTGCTCCGAGTATTTTTTAGAGAGTTCCTATTTTGCAGTGGCTCAATATGTTGACACGAAAGACACTGTCCTTCTCGTCCTCCATGGCATCGATTTCAAGTTCCCGATTTTTGCGGGCGATATTGTCACTTTCGAGAGCAAAGTCATTTCCGTGGGCCGCAGCACCTTGACAGTTTACACGAAAATGTACCGCAGCCGCGAACCCGAAAAAATCGCCGCTGATGGCTTCGCCACTTTCTCCTATTTGGATGAAAACCACCATTCCCGCCCACACGGCATCACGCTGGAGCCTGAAACCGAAGAAGAAAGGTTCTTGCAGCAGCAAGCTTTGGAGGTGATGGAGGACTCGAAGAAGCGGGCAAAGGCGATGAACCAACGACTCTAAGCAGGCATGTCATCCCAACGAAGGCCTGTGGGTAAGCGGGGATCTATGCCTGCAATATTACAGTTTCAACTCCTTCGGATAGCAAATAAAATGCTTTACAACAGGCTGCGAGAGCACCGAAATGTTCAGCTGGTCGGATGCCTCGCTGATGTCCTTCAGGGTGCCGTCCTTGTATAAAATGTTGATTGCCGGTTTCTTGGGATGATAAGCATGGTTGGATGAAACGCCTTGCAACAGCAAGAAATCCGCCTCTTCAAGCGACCAACCATACAGTTTTGCAATCTTGTTCCGAATGTCTTCAATATAGTTTGGATCAAATGCGCAGTCTTGCATTTCAATTCTGAACAAATGTCTGTCTGTCAGGCGTCTGCAAAGTTCGGAAAGTACACGGTCAGAATCGTCGCGCCAGGCTTTTACGGCGGTCATCACATCGTAGTCGTCCAATTGGCAGAACTTGTCCAAGACGAAATCGGGGTCGTGGCCATCGGCAAAAGGCTTCGGGTTTTTCAAGAAGAACGATAGGGCAGGAGTGGCAAACAAGTCGCGTTCTTGGCTGAGCATCTTGGCGCGTTTCAGCACCTTCATCAGCGTGTATTCCGCGCTCAACACGGCCTTGTGCATATACACCTGCCAGTACATGATGCGTCGCGCCACCAAGAAACTCTCCACGGAATAGATACCCTTCGCCTCGATGGCGAGTTCATTCCCAACGACTTCCATCATCTCCAACAAACGCTCGGCGTTTACGCTACCCTCCGCCACGCCAGTGAAGAAGCTGTCGCGTTTGAGATAGTCAATGCGGTCGACATCCAATTGGCTGGAAATGAGTTTGGTAAGGAATCCTTTCTCGTATTCTCCCTTGAACAATTGGATGGCCAAATCGAGTCGTCCGCTGTGAATTTCATTGAACTTCTGCATCACCATCAGCGAGAGTTCCTCATGCGAAACACCTTGCACAATGCTGTTTTCCAAAGTATGGGAAAATGGTCCGTGGCCGCTATCATGGAGCAATATGGCCAACGAAGCGGCCTCAAGCTCTTCTTCCGAAATCCCATAACCCTTGCCGCGCAGCAGTTGGATGGCACGCCGCATGAGGTGCATGGTGCCGAGGCTGTGGGCGAAACGGGTGTGGTTGGCTCCTGGATACACCAAATTGGTCATGCTGACCTGTTTGATTCGCCTAAGCCGCTGAAAATAAGGGTGCTCGATAATATCGAAATGCAGTTCGTCAGGAATGCTGACAAAGCCGTAAATCGGGTCATTGAAGATTTTCTTTTTGTTGGATGCGCTTGCCATGTGCCGCTAAATTTGCCGCAAAGGTAATGTTTTTTTTTCGAAAAGTTGCCGTCTTATGGTTGCAGGCCTCAACAGGTATGTCATCCCCAGGCTGGCTGGTGGGCAAAGGCAAGGGATCTATAGCTGTTGAGGCCGTCATGTTGAGGCTGTTACCCTTTGCGCCGCCTTCCATAGATTGACTACGTCGAATCTTCGATTTCCATGCCCTCGCACATATCTTCGCAGGAATGACATGGAAGGCTGTATTGGAATCTCAAAAAAGTTCATCCCCTTAAAACAAAATCTCTATTTTTGCGTTTCCTCCATATAAACACTTAATCTATGGACAAAACCACAATCCTTTGGGCGGACGACGAGATTGATCTCCTGAAGCCCCATATCATGTTTTTGGAACAAAAAGGCTATGAAGTAGTTACGGCCAACAACGGCTCCGATGCCATCGACCTCGTGCGCCAACGCCATTTTGATATCGTATTTCTCGACGAACAGATGCCGGGTATCTCGGGTATTGAGGCTTTAGAAGTCATCAAGCGAGAGTATCCCAACCTCCCCGTGGTGATGATCACCAAGAGCGAGGAAGAGCGCATTATGGAAGACGCAATAGGTTCTAATATAGCGGATTATCTGATTAAACCCGTCAATCCGAACCAAATCCTGCTTTCGCTGAAGCGCAACCTCGAGAACAAGAAACTACGCGATGAGAAGTCAACGATGAGTTACCAACAGGAGTTCCGCAAAATCAGCATGGACCTCAACAATAACCTCAACTTCGATGAGTGGGTTGATCTCTATAAGAACTTGGTGCGCTGGGAATTGGAACTGCAAAAATCCACCGACGAGGGCATCAAAGGCATCCTCGCCGACCAAAAACAAGAGGCCAACACGCTGTTCACTCGTTACATCGAACGCAATTATGTGGATTGGATCCAAGGCAAGTCGGAGAAACCCGTCATGTCGCACACCGTGGTGCGCGACAAGGTGATTCCACGACTCGATGAAAGCGACAAGCCGTTGTTTCTCATCGTCATCGACAACCTGCGCTACGACCAATGGAAAGCCATCCAACCGCTCATCGAGACCTATTTCCGCGTGGAGGCCGACGACATCTATTACAGCATCCTGCCTACGACTACACAATATGCACGCAATTCCCTCTTTGCCGGACTGATGCCCCTTGAAATCCGCCGCCGTTACCCGAAATGGTGGGTCGACGAGGAAGACGAAGGCACTAAGAACCAGTTTGAAGGTGAACTTTTGGGCGAGCAACTGAAGCGTTTCGGCAAGAACATCAAGTACTCATATAATAAGGTGTTGAACCTACAGGCGGGCAAGAAACTCTACGAGCAGATGGCCAATCTGATGCCTAACAAGCTGAATGTCATCGTCTACAACTTCGTCGACATGCTCTCTCATGCTCGCACGGAGATGGAAATCATTCGTGAGCTGGCCGACGACGAAGAAGCTTATCGCTCATTGATGTACTCTTGGTTCGAGCACTCCAGCCTATTCGACATGATGCGCTTCATCGCAGAGAAAGGCTGCGACATGATTATCACCACCGACCACGGCTCCACCTACGTCGAAAAACCCGTCCGCATCCTTGGCGACCGCGAGGTGAACACCAACCTGCGCTACAAGTACGGCAAGAATTTGAAATACAATCCCAAGGAAGTTTTCGAGGTGAAAGACCCAGAGAAGATTTTCTTGCCTAAGGCTAACCTGAGCACGACCTATGTTTTCGCTGGCGAAAGCGACTTCTTTGCCTACCCGAACAACTACAACTATTATGTGAGCTACTATCGCAATACCTTCCAACACGGCGGCATCTCGATGAGCGAAATGCTGATTCCTGTGACGCACCTTACGGCTAAGCGTTGATATTGATTGCAAATTATTAAACTAATTGAAAATGAATGAGTTCTATGTCCTTTGGGAAAAAGGAATGCGAGGAGAAGTGATAGCTTTTCCAGATAATATCACTCTTGCTGAGTTTAATGTATCCCAATTTCTAAGGAACCAATTGCCAGACAAAGAGATTACTTTTTCTGCTAGTTTGGGAAAGAAGTTCTTTGACTTTGTTCTGGTATCTCCTGGATTAAACTTGATTTCAGAAAAAGTTTATAAGCTGTTGATGGATAATAACATAACAGGGTGGAAAGGAATTCCTACAATTATCCATAAACACGAGGATTTGAAGTATTATATATTGACCGTTACGGGTAGGTGTGGACCATTGGATAGGTCGAAGACTCAGATTGTTGATAGTACAAAGCTTATTTATAATCAAACCGTTAAAGCAAACCAAGGACTGTTCTTTTCAGAAGATAGTTGGGATGGGAGTGATATGTTTGTAGCAGAGGAGGTAAATCATACTTTTGTGACGGAAAAAGTAAAAACCATATTGGAAAAAAACAAGGTTACGAATGTAGAAATAATAAATACAAAGGAATACCAATGGCTTAAAGTGTGAGGAAAAAAATGAGGGAAAAAAAATTACATATCAACAGCGTGGAGCAACTTTCAGAAGTGTCTGAATATTTGCTCTCTATGCGCGACGAAGCCGACATCATTGCCTTCTACGGCTCGATGGGTGCAGGTAAAACGACCTTAATCAAGAACCTCTGCCATAGAATGGGTGTCACCGATGAGGTGAACAGCCCGACTTTCGCCATCGTCAACGAGTATGTCACAGAGGAAGGAGAGTCGGTATATCACTTTGATTTTTATCGCATTAAGAAGTTGGAAGAGGCATACGACATCGGCTTCGAAAACTATTTCGACAGTGGCAATCTCTGCCTTATTGAGTGGCCTGAAATGATTGAACCACTTTTGCCCGAAAAATACATCCGCGTTGAGATTCAGCACGGCGAAACGGATGACGAGCGGGTGATTACCTGTGAATTGCTGACTGATAATGTGTGAATTGAAAATGATCCAAGCCTCAGAAAGCATAGATTCCCACCAATGCAATGGCCAACCTTGGAATGACATGCATTCTGAGGCTTTGGGAAGCATGTCATCCCTGCTGAGGGATGTGCGAGGCATGGGATCTATGCTTTCCAAAGCCTCTATGGTTTTCATCCTGACCGATGATAACGTGGCCCCGTTTTGGTTGCCCGAGGTCGCGCATTGGCTGCATTGTGATTCTGCAATTGATATTGTCATTAAGGCTGGTGAGCAGCACAAAAACTTGCAAACCGTTCAACGGATTTGGAAAACTTTATTGAAGCATCATGCAGACCGTAACGCCTTGTTAATCAATCTCGGTGGTGGCACCATTACCGATTTGGGCGGCTTTGCAGCCTCCACTTACAAGCGCGGTATCAAGTTCATCAACATCCCTACAACTTTATTGGCGATGGTCGATGCGTCGATAGGAGGGAAGACGGGCATTGATTTCGGCGGTGCAAAAAACCAAATCGGAACTTTCGCTGAGGCAGAAGATGTGATTGTCGATCCTGTTTTTTTGTCAACTTTGCCTCGAAGGGAACTGCTTTCCGGTTTGTCTGAAATGCTGAAATACGGCTTTGTCGCTGATGTCAACTTGTTGAAAATCAATTTGGAAAACTATCAGCAGCATATTGTTCGGTGTGGTGAAATCAAACGCGAAATTGTTGCCCAAGACCCAACGGAAAAAGGCCTTCGCAAGATTCTGAACTTTGGTCATACCTTTGGTCATGCCATTGAAAGCCATTGCCTGACAACGGATCATCCTTTGCTTCATGGCGAGGCGGTGGCGTTGGGTATGGTTGGTTCATTATGGCTGTCAGTTAAACAATGTGGCCTCGATGAACAAGTTCTGAAAGACTTTGAAAGACAGTTACCCATGTTGCTTTCCGAAGCGGAAATTTCGCTCTTTGAAGCCGATATTGAGCCGATATTGGGTTATCTTGTCCACGACAAGAAAAACAAAGGTGAAAAACCGCAATTTGTTTTGCTTGAGGCAGTTGGAAAACCTGTTTGGGATGTGGAAGTCGAACCTGAAAGGGTGAAAACGGCTTTGCAATATGTGATTAATTTGTCTTGCCAATGAAACTTCAGTGCGATATCACTTTACCCGCCAGCAAAAGCGAAAGCAATCGCGCCTTGATGATTGCAGCGTATGGCGGTTTCGCACCTGATTTCCAGAATCTTTCGGAATCAAAAGATACTTGCATTTTCAAGGAAGTGCTGCAAGGACTACCTCCTATGTCATTCCTGCGCTGGCATGTGGGCGAGTTGGAATCTATAGGAGGCAGTCCATTTGTCGTCGACATTGCCGATTGTGGCACGGCAGCGCGTTTTTTGACCGCATATTTAGCATGTCACGAAGGCGAGTGGTTTTTGAAGGGCACGGACCGTATGAAACAGCGCCCCATTGCACCGCTTGTAGAAGCTTTGAGAAAATTAGGTGCTGATATTCAATATGTTGAAAAAGAGGGTTGTTTGCCATTAAGAATCATTGGGAAGCCAATTTCAGGCGGGAAAGTCATCATCGACATGAGCCAAAGCAGTCAGTTTGCTTCGTCCTTGCTATTGGCAGCTCCGATGTGGCCACAAGGTATTGAAATGGAACTGGTTGGCGATCTCGCCTCCTTGCCTTACCTCGAAATGACCTTGACTATGATGCGACATTTCGGCGCGGAGATTGAGCAAAAAGACAGGATGATAAAAGTATCTCCAAAACATTATCATTCAATGGATTTTGAGATTGAGGCAGATTGGAGTGCAGCTTCCTATTGGTATGAAATAGCAGCATTTAGTGAGGAGTGTGAGATAAGACTACGAGGTTTGTCTATGTCAACGCTTCAAGGTGATGTGGTCATTATGGATTGGATGAAGCAATTAGGGGTTGATACTTTTGTTGAAAAAGACGCCATTGTCCTACGAAAAATACCTTTTGAGAAACATCCTGTGTGTTTCGATTTTTCAGCCCATCCCGACCTCTATCCCACCATGGCTGCCACTTGTGCAGGATTGGGTGTTGAAACTAGGTTTTTAGGTCTTGACAATCTGCATCTTAAGGAATCAGATAGAGTGGAGGCGATGCAAACTGAATTGGCGAAATTGAGTCGCCAATCTGTGCATTTTTGCGCTCATAACGACCATCGCATCGTGATGGCTTTGGCACCGCTCTCGATGCTCGTTGGCCCTGTCCATTTTGACCATCCTGAAGTGGTGGAAAAATCGTATCCTAAGTTTTGGAAAGATGCCTCTTTTTGCCGGTTAATGAGGTAAAAACACCAGTTTTTAAGAATTATTGGCCTTAGTATTAAGAAAATCCGTACTTTTGCGCGATTTTTGCATACTATGTCATGAAAGTTGAACTGTTTGTCCCCTGCATCATCGACCAGTTTTTCCCCACCGTGGCGGCCCATACCATGAAAATATTGGAGCGTACGGGCGTTGAGGTGGAGTACAATCCTGAGCAGACCTGCTGCGGGCGCTTTGCCTTTAATGCTGGTTTTACGGAAGAGGCGAAGGAATTGGGCGACAAGTTTCTCAACGATTTTTCATACGATGGTCCGGTAGTGGCTCCCTCAGCGGCTTGTGTGCATTACATCAAGAAACACTATCCCGAGTTGTTTTTCAATACTGCCAATCACTTGAATTTCAAGCGGATGGTGGCTAATGTCTACGAATTGACCGATTTTTTGGTCAACAAGGTGTATTATGATGATTTCGGTGCTGAGTTCCCTTACAAGGTAACTTTTCATGATAGTTGCAGTGCCTTGAGAGGTTTGGGCCTTGGCAAGGAGGCGCGTCAACTGCTTTCAAAGGTGAGGGGGTTGGAATTGGTGGAAATGAAGCAGACCGATATGTGCTGTGGTGCTGATTTCTCTTTGGAAGTCAACAATGAGACATTAGCCATGGGTATGGCAAGCCATAAGGTGAAAAATGCGTTGAATACTGGTGCTGAGTATATCGTTTCAACTGACATGACTTGTTTGATGCATCAGAAAGCGTATATTGAGAAGGAAGGCTTGCCCATCAAAGTGATACATATCGCAGATGTGTTGGCTTCGGGATGGGAATAACTGAGGTCGCTGAGCCTGTCGAAGCACCGATATTATTTATTATGAAGTAAAAAAATGAACGACTACTACATCCATGAAAGCAGTTACGTTGACGACAACGTGAGCATCGGAAAAGGAACTAAGATTTGGCATTTTTGTCATATCCAATCAGGTGCTGTCATTGGCGAAGGCTGTTCTTTTGGCCAAAATGTGAACGTGGGCAACAATGTGAAGATTGGCAACGGTGTTCGCGTGCAAAATAACGTCTCTATCTACGAAGGCGTTGAGATTGAGGACAATGTGTTTTGCGGACCAAGCTGTGTGTTCACCAATGTGACCACGCCGCGTGCACATTTTCCTGTACATGGGGTCTATGCCAAAACCAAGATTTGCGAAGGTGCCTCGTTAGGTGCCAACTGTACGGTGGTTTGCGGCCATACTGTGGGCAAAAGCGCTCTCATTGCTGCGGGTGCTGTGGTGACCAAGGATGTGAAACCATACGCCTTGATGGCCGGTGTGCCAGCCCGTCAGATTGGTTGGGTCTGCGAATGTGGCAAACGTCTCGACGCATACTTGCAATGTGAATGTGGTCGCCGATATGAAGAGAATAATGGTTGTTTAACTGAACAACTGAACAACTTATAACTGAACAACTGATGATGCAATTCAGAGATTTAAAAACCCAATATAATGTCCTCAAGGATGAAATGGATAAGGCCATCCTTGATGTGGTTTCCTCCAGCGCCTATGTCATGGGCCCGAAAATCAAGGAGATGGAAATGGCTTTTGCAGAATATGTGGGTGTGAAGCATTGCGTGGCTTGCAATAGCGGCACAGATGCCTTGCTTCTTGCTTTGAAGGTGTGGGATGTGAGGCCTGGCGATGCTGTTTTCGTTCCCAGTTTCACCTTCTTTGCTTCAGCGGAAGTGATTGCCATGCAAGGTGCGACACCTGTTTTCGTCGATGTCGACAAGGACACTTTCAATATGGATGTGGACGATCTTGAGCGTAAGATTGAGCAGACTATTAAGGCTGGCAAACTTACATCTCGCGTTGTCATCGCTGTTGATTTGTTCGGTCTGCCTGCCGACTTCAAGGCTATTCGTAAAGTGGCTGATAAGCATGGTCTTTATGTCCTTGAAGATGGAGCGCAAGGCTTTGGAGGCCGTATCGGTGACCGCAAGGCCTGCACCTTTGGTGACATTTCCACCACCTCGTTCTTTCCTGCCAAACCGGTGGGGTGCTACGGCGATGGAGGAGCGGTGTTCACCGACAACGATGAGTGGGCCGAGTTGCTTGAGTCTTATCACATTCACGGCAAGGGTAGTGACCGTTACGACAATGTTCGCATTGGTATGAACTCCCGCTTGGACAGCATCCAGGCGGCTATCCTTTTGGTGAAGCTCAAAGCTTTCAAGGAATATGAATTGGTTGATGTCAACAAAGTGGCAACTCGTTATACTGAGAAGCTGAAGGATGTGGTGAAGACCCCAATTGTGCCTGAAGGCTTCTATTCCAGCTGGGCGCAATATACATTGCAGGTTGTGGATAGGGAAGTTAGGGCTGGCTTGCAAGCTGCTTTGAAGGCACTTGACATACCTACTGCGATCTATTATCCTATCCCTATGCATCGTCAGACAGCGTTCAGTTATCTGAACCTTGACGACAACCGTTGTCCTATATCTGACCAGTTGGCCGATACGGTCATCTCGCTGCCGATACATCCTTATCTCTCCGAAACGGATCAAGATAGGATTTGTGATGCTGTTTGTGACTTTTTGAAGAAGTAAAAACGCTTTCAGACATGGGTGTTAGGTCATTTATTAGCAATATGATATCTCGAGACAATTACGACGAGGTAATGGAATACCTTGCCGTGACCGAGACCCAACATGCCCCAATGTTTGAGTTTGACCATGCCCCCGAGCAGCTCCGCGAACTGATTGAAGTGGCCGAAACCCCTAGAAGTACAGAACGTTCGCAGTGGCTTAATGATTTTGCGGAAAAGACTTGGGCTTTGCCTGACGGTGAAGCCGAAGTCCTCCTTACCAAAGAGCATCTGAATGCCGTACGTCACTTGAATGGGTACTTGCGTAGTGCCAACGCCAAATTGAAGCAAGATGGTTATTTTGTTTGCGCTTTTGATACGTCGCAGAAGCGAAGAGCTCAGATTTTCAGTAAACACCCCAAAATCATCGCGTATTTTGTTTATTTTATTGATTTTATGTGGCATAGGGTATGCCCTAAAGTTAGGTTGACTCGCCGATTCTATTTTTTCTGTACAAGAAAGGTTAGAAAAGTATTTCCAAGGCCTGAAGTGCTGGGCAGGTTGTATTATTGCGGTTTTGATGTGGTTAGTGAGCAATATATCCACGACCGCTATTGTGTGATTGCCCAGAAAAAGCGTCTTCCCAGTATGGATCAGCACACGTATGGCGCCCTGATTCGTTTGAGAAGAGTCGGAAAAGATGGTAAGCTGTTTAATGTGTTCAAGTTCAGGACGATGTATGCCTATTCGGAGTACTTGCAGACCTATATCTATGAGAACAACGACCTGGATGTGGGCGGAAAATTCTATGACGACTATCGAGTGACAGAATGGGGACGGTTCCTGAGGAAAACTTGGCTCGATGAATTGCCGATGGTCATCAATTTGTTAAAAGGACAGATGAAGATAGTGGGAGTGAGGCCGCTCAGCCAACAATACTTCAATTTGTATAATAAAGAGTTGCAACAGCTTAGGGTAAAGACGAAACCAGGACTTCTTCCTCCTTACTATGTCGATATGCCCGAAACCCTTGATGAGATTCAGGAAAGCGAGATGCGTTATTTGAAGGCTTATTTGGAACACCCTTTCCGCACCGACTGGAAGTATTTCTGGAAAATTGTTGGCAATATCCTCTTTAAGGGGAAACGGTCTAAGTAAAAAACTTAAATGTTTTTTTTTACTTTTTTATTGAAAAAAAATCTGTATTTTTGCAAACTGTAATAAAGGGTTGTAGTACCCATAATTACAAGCAAAAATGCCACCATCTTATGCATGAGACAAGTGGCTTATACATAAATAGTTATGCTTTCTTGATGTGAGTCAAGTGGCGAAGCTTTAACTTTTTTTGAAATGAGTCAGACAACAGAAAACGAAAACTGGACCACCGTCATCAAGCCTCGAAACAAGCTTTTTGAGGTGAATTTAAAGGAAATTTGGGACTACCGTGACCTAATGACACTTTTTGTGAAGCGAACGATAACGGTGCAATACAAACAAACCATTTTGGGCCCATTGTGGTGGATTATCCAACCAGCCATGACGGTCTTTATGTATATGGTGGTGTTTGGAGGCATTGCAGGCATCCCTACTGACGGCATCCCGCAACCTTTGTTCTATCTGGGTGGTGTTGCCATGTGGCAATATTTCTCCGATTGCCTCACCAAAACTTCCAACACATTTGTGGCTAATGCAGGCATTTTTGGCAAGGTGTATTTTCCAAGACTAATTATGCCGCTATCAGGAGTCATTAGCAATTTGGTGCGCTTTGGTATCCAATTGGGTCTCTTCGTGTTGGTATATGTCTGTTACATTTTCGCAGGACAGGCACCGACTCCCAATTGGTATCTATTGTTGTTCCCGCTTCTTGTGGTGATGATGGCTGGACTTGCATTAGGATTCGGTATCATCATTTCGTCTCTGACTACCAAGTACCGTGACTTGCAGATTCTGTTTTCTTTCTTGGTGTCATTGTGGATGTATGCTACGCCTATTGTTTATCCATTGAGTCAAGTGGCAGGCAAGGAAAAATATGGCCTTGATATTGCCAACATTATGTGTCTCAATCCCGTGACACCTGTAATTGAGACCTTTAAACACGGAGCATTGGGCGCAGGTGAATTTATCGGCTGGGGCTGGTTGGCTTATAGTTTCGTCTTTATGTTGGTTGTGCTTTCCGTTGGAATATTGATTTTCAATAAGGTACAGAAGAGTTTTATGGACACGGTATAGTCATTGGTTAACACTTTGCCTTATTGACTCTCTTTATGTCGTAGAAACGGTGATTTGCGAAGAGCTGGGCGATTCGGGTATTCAGTTGCTTTTTTTGTTTGGAAAAATGAATCAGAAGAAGATTACAGTTACATCTCCTTTGTTGCCTGACCTTGACGAGTTCCAAGGTCTTTTGAAAGAAATTTGGGACAGCAAATGGGTTACCAACAACGGTAGGTTTCATGCTCGTTTAGAAGCAGCCTTGTGTGAGTACTTGAAGGTGCCATATATCAGTCTGTTTACTAATGGTACGTTACCCTTGCTGACCGCTTTGCAGTGCTTGCGCATCACAGGAGAAGTCATCACGACTCCGTACAGTTTTGTAGCTACCACGCATAGTATTTGGTGGAATGGCTGCAAGCCAGTGTTTGTTGATATTGAGGAATGTTCATGCGGTATCGATCCCGACAAAATAGAAGCTGCCATTACACCGCGTACCACAGCCATCATGCCTGTACACTGCTATGGTATGCCTTGTAACACGGAGCGTATTCAGGCCATTGCTGACAAGTATAATTTGAAGGTCATTTATGATGCTGCCCATGCTTTCGGCGTGGATGTGAATGGCCAGTCTGTATTATGCCAAGGCGATTTGTCCACTTTGAGTTTTCATGCCACTAAAGTTTACAACACTCTTGAAGGTGGTGCTTTGGTCATGCACGATGCTGAGACCAAGAAACGGATTGATTATCTTAAGAACTTTGGCTTTGCTGGTGAGACCGAAGTGGTTGCTCCTGGCATCAACAGCAAGATGGATGAGGTGCGCGCAGCATACGGTTTGTTGAATCTCAGGCAAGTGGATGAAGCGATTGAGAGGCGGCATCAAGTAGCGATCAGATATCGTGAGGCTTTAAGGGATGTAAAGGGCATTCGCTTCTTTGAGGACACACCTGGTGTGCGGCACAATTACAGCTATTTCCCCATCTTTGTTGATGCGGAAGAATATGGAATGACGCGCGATGAGTTGTATTTCAAGATGAAAAAATATAGCATTTTAGGAAGAAGATATTTCTACCCGCTTATCAGTACATTCAGCACTTATTGCGGTTTGCCGAGCGCTGCACCCGAAAATTTGCCTGTTGCCACTCGTATTGCCAATGAGGTGATTTGTTTGCCGATGCAACATGAATTGAGCGATGAGGATTTATCAAGAATACTTGCTTTGATTATTAAATAATAACAACTTTGAAATATTACACAATACTAGAAACCAGAGAGTTCCTCGAAAGCATAGGTATGCCGGGGGGCGACCTCTATGATTTGCCCACTTCGGAGAAACGTTTCCCCGATGGAGGACAATATCGTTTTGAGGTTCCAGGTATACAGGGACCCGCTCCTATGAAGGCTTTGCTGGAAGCCCTTGATGAATACGGAGTTCAAATCCATCGTGTCACTCAAACCAAAGGCGTAATGTTCTTGACTGATGCTGAAATATCGAAGATGGTGGAATATGCCAAGAAGTGGAATGTTCAACTCGTTCTGGCATGTGGACCTCGTGCTACTACCGACACTTCTGCATCTGTTAAAACAGAAGAGGGCCAGCGTATGGGTTACCGCCTGCGTGGAGAGGAACAGATTGTTCGTGGCATTGAGGAAATCCGTCGTGGTGCCCGTTTGGGCGTACGTGGCTTTTTGATTTATGATGAAGGCTTGCTTTGGGCTTTGAATGAGGCTCGCAGCAAAGGCTATATCCCTGCTGGCTGCCATTTTAAAGTGTCGGCTCACAGCGGACATGGCAACCCTTGTTCGGCCCATGTGCTGGAAACCTTGGGCGCCGACAGCATCAATCCTGTGCGTGACATCCAGTTGCAAATGTTGGCCGCTATGCGTGCCGCCATCAATGTGCCGATAGACCTGCACACCGAGAATCCTAAATCCAGTGGAGGCTTTATTCGCCATTACGAGGTGCCTGACTTTATTCGCGTGGCTGCTCCTGTTTATTTGAAGACTGGCGGCTCAGTGGCTGCCAATCACAGCTATGATACCACCGAGAAAGAAGCCAAGCAACGCGCTAAGCAGGTCTCGTTGGTGAAACGAGTCATTGATACCTATTATCCCGAAGCAATCGTTTCTCCTAAATAATCGAGGAAAAGCCTCGCAATAGTATTAGGAGGAACTGTTCCTCACATTGGCTGATTTAGTTATGAGAATATCAAGAACGACACAGGCTTTGATATTATCAGTGCCACGATAGATTCCTACCTTCAGAATCCTGTAGAGGTAAAGTATTCACGCAGCAAACGATCCAGAGTTGTTATAATGTCTAACAATTTCGTATTGTGGTGCAGAGGCCTTGCTGCTGCTTTGAGCTGAGAAAAGCGTCAGTGGAATTGTAGTAAAAGTAATACCAAAATGTATAACAACAAAATAGTCGTTTATACCTCGGGAACTTTCGATATGTTCCATTCCAATCACTTGAAAATGATTGAATATGCCCGTGGTTTGGGAGACACATTGATTGTGGGTGTCAGCACGGATGAACTAGTGGCCAGCTACAAAAATCCGCCTATTATTCCTTTCGAGGAAAGAATTGCCATCATTAAGGCCCTGAAATATCCTGATATCGTCATTCCTCAACGCTCTTTGGAGCATACTGGGGTGGTGAAGAATTTGAATATAGATGTGTTTGTGGTAGGCGATGACTGGGTGGGGAAATATGACTACCTGAAGGAACTTGGCGTGACTGTATTCTACTTTCCAAGAGGGGAGGGCGCTTCCACTACGGGAATTAAAAAAACGATTCTAGAGCGTTATGAGGGTACCATTCGACAAATTGACCACCAACCTAATCCAGATGTTATCAAATAAGGAATTGGAACTGTGATGGTGTCCTCAATTTGAGATTCAAGATTGCTGACAAGCCTCGCGGCTGCGATAATCTACACCATCTAGAGAATGTGGTAATAGAAGAGATTATTGATAGTTTTGTCCAGATGATATTGTAATTGTGATATGAAATATGCTGTGGTGACAGGTGGCTCCTCTGGTATGGGTTTGGGGGTTGCTAAAATGCTACTTGAAAAAGGCTATTATGTTTTTGTTACTTATGTCGGTCCCGACTTTGAGGATAATATATCAAACTTTGAAGCACATAAGATTGACCAAACAAAACGCGAAGAGGTTTATCGTTTTATTGAATATGTGAAAACACAGACAACTCATTTGGATTGTATTGTGTGCAATGCAGGTATGAGCATCCGCCGTTCGTTTACAGAAATGAAAGACGATGAATGGGATGCAATGATGGAAGTGGCTGTTAACTCTCATTATATAATGATTCGTGAGTTTTATCCGATAATTCCTAATGGCTCTCGGGTCCTTTTTACGGGCTCTCAGATGGGTCTTGACCCTCATGCGACGGTGCTGGCCTATGGTGTAACCAAAGCTGCTGTTCATGCGCTTTGCAAAAACCTTGTCAAAGAATTTGAGGGTACGAATACAACAATCAATGCTATTGTTCCAGGCTTCGTTGAAACACCTTGGCATAAGGGAAAGCCGGATGAAATCAAGCAGAATATATGCAAGAAAACAGCTATTCACCGATTCGCTTCAGTTGAGGAAATCGTTGATGCATTTCGGTTTTGCATAGATAATCCATTTGTTAACGGAAGCCTAATTGAGGTGAATGGTGGATATTGCTATAAATAGAACCCTGCTTTTTCTACTATGTCTTTTGTTAGGATGAGATTGATGGTCAAAAGAATAAACTTGAAATAATTCCAAATCAAATGCAATACGCTCCAGTTCTTATACCCACACTTAACCGATACGAACATCTAAAAAAGTGTTTAGAGTCATTGTCGCGTTGCACATGGGCTGATCAAACTGAGGTCTATGTGGCCTTGGATTATCCACCTTCCGATAAATATGTTGAAGGCTGGAAAAAGAACAAGGAATTTCTCGAGAATTGTGGTAATATGGGATTTAAAAAACTGCATCTTATTGAACGAGAGGAAAACTATGGGACATGGAATCCTGACGACAAAGGAAATATGAGATGCCTGTCGAGGGAAATTAGAAAAAGATATAAAAGATACATCAGTACAGAAGATGACAATGTGTTTTCACCTAATTTTTTGGAGTATATGAACAAAGGCTTTGATAAGTTCGAGGACGATGATAGTGTGATTAGCCTATGTGCATTTCGTTGGTGGTTTCCAATAAAAGAGGAAGGGAATACGTTTTTTAGGTCTGGTGCTAGCACTACCCCATGGGGAGTGGGATATTGGACCAAAAAAATAGAAAAAAAACCGGTGCTGGATTATAAGTGGTTTAGAAAGCATCTTACAATAAGGAATCTGATAAAAGTCTATAGGAATAATGGCCCTTCTTTTGTTAATGCATTTTTGGAATTTTCTAATTCTGACAAAAGACATGCTAGGCCTATCGACCAGCATAAAGCCATATATATGACCCTGGAGGATAAATACCAGATTATTCCAGTTGTTTCTTTGGTAAGAAATATCGGATTGGATGGATCTGGAGTGTCTATGCCTCACAACAATGAAATAATGAAAGATCTTTATGATAGTATTCCTACATCAAGTGACCCTCATTTTGAATTTGTTGGAACTGGGTGGGAGAACTATGACTATAATAAACAACTTTATATAGAAAAGAGGAATTGGCAAGGTAGAAAGTATTATATAATTCATTTCTTTAAGAAAATAGTTCGTTTGATTAAGTATTGGTAATATGCTAAGCTGCTTTTCCTGTTATCGATTGGAAATAAAATACATATGGTATAATTAGGCCTTGCGTGGGTGAAAATAGTAAAAAAAGTGTTTTAATAGTTAGAAAATGTCAACAGCAATAGAATTTAACAACATCAGCAAACTCTACCGTTTAGGTTTGGTCTCCAGTGGAACCTTAAGCCACGACCTCAAAAGATGGTGGCAGATGAATGTATTAGGCAAGGAAGACCCTTTTTTAAAAGTTGGTACGGTGAATGACCGCTCCAAGGCCGCCGACAGCGAATACGTCTGGGCTTTGAAAGACATTGACTTCAAAGTGGAACAGGGTGACGTGGTGGGTATCATTGGAAAGAACGGTGCAGGAAAAAGCACTCTGCTGAAACTGCTTTCGCGTGTTACGGGACCAACTACAGGCACTATCAAAGCCAAAGGTCGCATCGGGTCTCTGCTTGAAGTGGGAACAGGTTTCCATTCTGAAATGACGGGGCGTGAGAACATCTATATGAATGGGGCTATCCTTGGCATGACCAAATCTGAAATAACTCGTAAACTGGATGAAATTGTTGCTTTCTCTGGTTGCGAGCGTTATATTGATACCCCTGTAAAACGTTATTCGAGTGGTATGATGGTGCGCCTTGGTTTTGCAGTGGCCGCTCATCTTGACCCTGAGATTCTGGTGGTTGACGAAGTTTTGGCTGTTGGTGATGCTGAGTTTCAGAAAAAGGCTATCGGCAAGATGCAGGATGTGAGTCGTGGCGAAGGAAGGACTGTCTTGTTTGTGAGTCATAATATGGCAAGCATTAGACAATTATGTGTTTCAGGTGTTATCCTCGATAAAGGAAGTATAAAGAAGGTGGGTACGGCTGATGAATGTGTGAGTGAATATATAGGAAGTAACTTTTCCACGTTGTGTTCTTTTGCTGATATCACGGATGCTCATCGTCGCTATCAATATACAGGAAGGGAAATAGAGTTGCTTTCCGCAAAAATGAATGGAAATGTAAATGAGATAGCTTCCAATCAGCCATTGGAGTTTGAGGTTAAAATGCGAAAGAATAAAGCAGTTGACAAGGCGACATTAGAGATTATGTTCAACAACCAGTCTGATGTGCGTGTTGGGTCATACCTTTCAAATCATATAGATTTGACGAAAGTTAGAGTTGGGGAAGATTTTACACTGAAAACAATCATCAATCATCATAATTTTGCCAAAGGTAAGTACGGAGTCTGCTTCAATGTTGGGCAAAAAGATGTCCATTTAGGTTTGAAAGACTATGATGTCGTACATAATGTTTTGTCTTTTTCTGTGGTTTATGTTGATATGGTAAAGAAAGACAATTTTACTTTTTGGCCTTCATATAATGGAAGTATCTATTTTCAAGGGACTAGCGAACTGGTATAATTATGTTAGGTAAAGTTAAAAGATATATTCAAGACCCATACTACGCTTGGGGCTACAATTTGATCAAGATATGTCCTCATCTGATGTCGGACAAGTATTATCTTTCGGTGCTGTGGAAGATGATAATGGAGTATAAACTGGATTGGGAACACCCCAAGACTTTCAACGAAAAGCTTCAGTGGTTGAAATTACATGACCGCAATCCGCTATATACGACATTGGTCGATAAATATCGCGTGAAGCAATGGGTGGCCGACAAAATAGGCGAACAATATGTGATACCAACATTGGCGGTGTACAATTCGGTTGATGAGATTGATTTGGACAAGTTGCCCAATCAATTCGTGTTGAAATGTAATCATGATAGTGGAAGCGTGGTGATTTGTCGCGACAAAACTTCATTTGATCTTGAAGCCGCAAAAAAGAAATTGGGTAATGGTTTGAAGCACAATTTTTATTGGGATGCCCGAGAGTGGCCCTATAAAAATGTCAAACGTTGTGTTTTTGCCGAGCAATTTATGAAAGATGCAACAATGGCTGATGGGTCGCCAGATAGTCAAGTGATGCTTTTCGAGGGACTACCAAAAGTTATTGATACGGATTTTGCACTTTTCAAATGGCATAAACAAAAAATGTATGGTGTGCATTGGAATTTGATCGAAAAGGAAATCAAGAGTCGATTATGTCTGGATAGTTATGATTTTCATGCTAGTTTAAAGGATGCGTTTGACTTGTTTGAGAAGATGAGAGAGGATATGAGTGTCGTCAGAAGTGAATGGTATGCATTGGACAACAAATTATTGTTCGTGGATGTTGCAATAAGTCGTAATGTCGATTTGGGACACGTTGATATACAAAAGTTTGGAATAGCGATGGATGTGTGCATAAAACTACCTGTGAGTGAGAGATTTAATGTGGGGTGGCTAATAGTTGTGGATGGTTTTGTGTTCTATTTGCATCACGAATCCTCAATTCCCTCCTTTGTGGGATTAAAAGACTATAAGTGGTTTTGTTTTAATGGAGAACCAAAGGTGATGTATGTTGCCAATGATAGGGCGGAATTTCCTACTGAAGATTTTTTTGATATGGATTTCAATTCTTTGCCTATGTACATTAATGAGCCTCCTGGGTTTGAAAAACCAGAAAAGCCAAAACAATTTGAAGAAATGAAAAAGTTGGTGTCAATTCTCTCCCAGAACATACCTCAAGTTAGAGTGGACTTTTATGAGAGTCTTGGTCAGTTATTATTTGGCGAGATGACATTTTTCCGTAATGGTGGTTTTGGAGAGATTAATCCATTGGAATGGAGTAGAAAAATGGGCGATTGGATAAAACTACCAATAGACAAATAATCCTAGGAAGCATTTTATAAGCATGGGAGCATGCATTAAATTTAGGAAATACAGGTTTTCAATCGGTTTGCCTAGCCTTTTCCCAGGCCTTGCCATCGCCAATGATGCTTCATTTTAGAAACATCTGAACAAGTATCCGGTGGTTTTTATTGACTTTCTGTCTTTGTGACGAGGTCCTGATACTGGTATCGAGTTAATAGAATGAAAAGATTTGCTGTTTATAGTGCAATCATTGGAAACTATGATGAAATCCTTCAGCCTTCTGTGATTGACGACAGATTCGATTATGTGTTGTTTTCCGACAGTCTTCCTGAAGGCAAACAAAGTGTGTGGCAGGTTAGAAGAATTGACTATTCGAATTCGATAAAAACCAAGATTGCACGGTATGTGAAGACGCATCCCGAAGCACTATTGCCTGAATACGATGCCTCTTTGTGGTTGGATGCAAATATCAGAATAACAGGGAAAGAAATCTACGACAGATTTGTCGAGCTTTTTGAGAACAAAACTTTGGTTGCGAGCGTAAGGCATCTGGCATGCGATTGCGTATATAACGAGATGTTTTCGGTGCTTGATTTTCGATATGAAAGTGAAGAAGTCGTTGTGAATTGGGGACATGAATTGAGAAAGCGAAGTTTCCCTAAGCATGCAGGAATGTTCGAGACCGGTTTGTTGTTTAGAAGACATTCAAGTGGAGCAGTAAAAGAACTTGATGCAATTTGGTGGAAGTATATACAGGCCTATTCCAAACGGGACCAGTTGTCGTTTACAATAGCACTATATGATAATAACCTTTCTTGTGAATTGTTTTTGCCTGCGGGTAAGACTGTAAGGGATAGTGCTGGATTGCAGTTTAAGAAACACAGTAATAATACCAACAAGTTTGCTCCGAATGAAAAGCCTGCTTGGTTGATGCGCCATTATTACAAGCATCATGAGGATAAGGATAAGGTTCTCAATCTTTATTATTGGATTTATGGCAGGCATTGCCCGATGTTGTGGGCTAAGGTTTTAGGTCAATACTATAGAATCGTCGATAGATTGAGTTGAGGAGACGCTTATCAGAGTGAGAAAATGCTGTTCAATTCGATAGAGTTTGCCATATTTCTTCCGATAGTCTTTCTGCTCTATTGGTTCGTTTTCAACCGAAATCTGAAGTTGCAGAATCTCTTTATCGTGGTCGTTTCCTATGTGTTTTACGGCTGGTGGGATTGGCGATTCCTTTTTCTCATCGCGTTTACTTCGTTTTGCAGCTGGGGTAGCGGTCTGCTTATTGAAAGATACTATTCCAATCCAAAGAAAGCGAAGGCAATCAGCACGCTGAATATTGTACTGAATCTGCTTATTCTCGGCGTGTTCAAGTATTACGACTTCTTCGCCAAGGAGTTTGCGGATTTGTTTGGCCTCTCTTCCGATGGTATACTGTTGAATATTATTCTGCCTGTTGGTATTTCGTTTTATACTTTCCAGGCTTTGAGTTATAGCATTGATGTGTATAAGGGCAAATTAAAGCCCACGCACGACATTGTTCAGTTTTTCGCTTTTGTGAGTTTTTTCCCCCAATTGGTGGCAGGCCCTATCGAACGTGCTATTAACTTGTTGCCTCAGTTTGAGAAACCGCGAAGATTTGATTACGACATTGCAGTTGATGGTTTGCGGCAAATTTTGTGGGGTTTGTTCAAGAAGATGGTGGTGGCTGACAATTGTGCTGTTTATGTTGATCAGGTATTTTCCAATTATCAGTCGCAGTCGGGGAGCACACTAATGTTGGCGGCCGTATTGTTTACTTTTCAGATATATGGCGATTTTTCGGGCTATTCGGACATCGCCATCGGTACGGCCAAACTATTTGGCATTAAGTTGATGCGTAACTTCAATGTGCCGTATTTCAGCCGCGATATTGCTGAATTTTGGCGGCGTTGGCACATTTCATTGACAACGTGGTTTCGCGATTATGTCTATATTCCTTTGGGCGGTAGCCGTGTGTCGAAAGCGAAAGTAGTGCGCAACACTTTTGTCATCTTCCTGCTAAGTGGGTTTTGGCATGGCGCCAATTGGACTTTCATTGTTTGGGGAGCCTATCATGCGTTGCTTTTTCTTCCTTTGATATTGTTGGGAAAGAATCGGAAACATACTGATGTGGTGGCAACTGGACGTTTTTTCCCTTCGTTGAAAGAAATGGGCCAAATGTTACTGACTTTCCTCCTGGCTGTGATAGGATGGATTGTTTTTAGGGCAAATACTATTGGGGAAGCATGGAACTATTTATGTGGACTGTTCGACAAGAGTGTGTTCTCGGTTCCGTGGTTGGATAATCGTCATTATTATCTTCCTGTGGTAATAAGCATCGCCCTAATGCTTGTGGTAGAATGGCTTCAACGCAACAAGGAACATGCCTTCGACTTGAGTGGCATAAAGAGCCATGTGCTGAAATTCGGCATCTATTATGTGATGGTTGCCGCTTTGTTTTGGTTTGGCGGGCATGCTGAGAGTTTTATTTATTTCCAGTTTTGAGCTATTGTGAAGAAATTTCTAGTCCGTTTTCTTATATGGCTTACAATCCTTTTTTTGGCCTCCGTCCTTGTCGATTGGATGGTCTCATCGGGATTGAGAAAGACGGATATTAGGAGGTATGCGGTATGGAATGATATTTATGGAAGTGAGATTGATGCTGACTTGGTGGTAATAGGTAACTCACAAGCCTGGTGCAGTTACAATACTTTCATAATGGACTCAATGTTGGGTTTTAACACTTATAATCTTGGGATTGACGGCCATTCCTTGCATTTTCAGTTGATTCGGTATGAGACATATAGGCGTTTTAACCCAAAGCCGAAAGTAATTCTTCTAAATGTTTGCTATTTTGGTACGTTTTCTATTATGGCAGATGAAGCTTATGATAGAGAACAGTTTTTCCCTTATATTGATGACAGGACTTTGATGTCTCAAGTTGCTGAAACAAAGCATATTACTTGGGTTGATCGATATTTTCCTTTGTGTAGGTATTTTGGCTATCAAAAGGACTTGAAAGATGGTATGTCTGCTTTTTTCGGTAACAAGGATTTTCAAGACGGGGGAATGCATAAGGGCTTTAGAGGGAATAATTATTCTTGGTCGTCAAAAGGGATACCTGAAGAGCTGGGCGACTCACATGATATGAGGTTGGTGGATGAGTTGGAAAGATTTGCAGGTGAGTGTGATAGAGAAAAAATCAAATTGGTTTTTGTGAAATATCCAATGTGCTATCCTGTGTTGGAGCATATTAGAAATCTCAGAGAATGTGATTCCATTTTTGAAACAATTGCAGCTAAACACAATATGCCAATACTGGATTTTTATTATTCTGACATTACAAAAGACTCAACCAATTATTATAATTACGGTCATTTGAACCGCAAAGGCGCGAAGTTGTTTACCATTGAACTGTGTCGTGAACTTGATTCGATTGGCATTGAGTAGATTGCAATTTGTATCGTGCTATGAATGTGAAGTTGTTTGTCATAATAGTCACTTACAAAGGCCGGCAATGGTATGACCGTTGTTTTGGCTCGTTGCGTGATTCCACCATCCCTGTGCAGACCATAGTGGTCGACAATGCCTCCAATGACGGTACGGTAGAATACATCAGGGAACATTATCCCGAGATTCACCTAATAGAGCCGAAAGAGAATTTGGGTTTTGGCCGTGCCAACAATATCGCGATGCGCTATGCTTTGGATCAAGGATGCGACTATGTATTTTTGCTTAACCAAGACGCTTGGGTGGAGCAAGATACATTTGAAAGACTAGTAGACATCCATCAAAGGCATAAGGAATATGGCTTATTGGGTCCCGTGCAGGTCGATGCAGAGAAGACGAAAGTGTTAAAAGGGATGATAAAGTTCCTTGTCAATCCAGGCAAGGTGAATTTGGGATTTTTCAGCGACTTGATTATGGGAATAGCTGACGAAGTGTATCCCGTGGCCGAAATCAATGCAGCGGCGTGGTTACTGCCGCGAACAACATTAGAGATAGTGGGTGGTTTCGACCCGTTGTTTTTGCATTATGGTGAGGACTGGAACTATCTGAGCCGTGTGCTTTATCATAAGATGAAAGTGGGTTTGACACCATCTCTGAAGGTGGTTCATGATTGCAAAGACCGTGTGGAACAGCCCAAAGGCTATGCAATGGATTTTGACAAGTGGCTCCTTCAACGCGCCTCAGATATTCTGTATCCAGACTCGCAAGTTGACGATATGATACAGCACTATCGCCGTATCGCATTGTTGAAGCTGCTCTCTTTTCGTAGGAAAACATTTAAGGCGAATTGGAATGCTTACTGTTATTTGAGGAAAAATAAGGAAAGCATTGAGCAATCTAGAAGACAGAACAAGATGCCAGGACTTTCTTGGCTCTGAATGAAAAGAAAATTGCCGTATGGGTTTAAGTAGAAAAGTGTTGATTTTGTTAAGAGGAAGAAGGAACTTTCGTTATCCGAAAATAAAGGTTCCTATCATGGAAGCAACGGATACCCAGCAGGTCATTTATGAAATGTTGCTTTCTTCCAATCCATGTATGATAGCTCGTTTCGGTTCGGTCGAGTTGCAATCAGTGATTGATTGCTTGAATCCTCCAACTATGAGGAATGCTTTTCGGTTTATTAAAGGGGAAGTGCCTTCATGGGGTTATGCACCCAGCACAATGTGTACTATGCGCATCAATGCGGGCTTTTTCCCTGCCACAAGGACTATGCTTGACCGTTTCGGAAAGCTGATGTTGGAATGTATGCCCATGGTTGATATGTTAGGCAGCTGGCGGTCTGAAGAGGCTATGGTCATGCAATACATGCCTCAAACGATACGGGTTCCATTGTATGCTCTGGAGCCCTATTATTTCGACAATCCATGGACTTGGGCATTAGAAGGCAAAAAGGTACTGGTCGTCCATCCATTTGAAGATACAATTAGGAGACAACATGAAAAGGGTCGATATGAGCATTTGTTTGCTAATCCTCGCCTCACTCCTAACTATGAGTTGCAAACAATAAAAGCCGTTCAATCCATTGCTGGCAACAAGCCTGCCGAATTTGAGGATTGGTTTCAAGCTTTGGATTGGATGAAAAGAGAGATAGATAAACGTGATTTTGATATTGCCATAATTGGCTGTGGTGCATACGGATTTCCTCTGGCAGCCTATGTGAAGCAGATTGGAAAAAAGGCGGTACATATGGGAGGAGCGGTGCAAAATTTGTTTGGCATTAATTCTAATGCGACAGATAAAAATGATTGGATGGCTGGCAAGATAAACAAATATTGGACGCGACCAAGTGTTGAAGAAACACCGATAGGTATTGAAAAAGTTGAGAATTCTAGATACTGGTAAGGACAATAGATTCTTATTTGCAATGGTATAATATGAGTGTAGTTTGTAAGAGAGTCCTACTTTTGGGAGCTTATGGTTTCCTTGGAACCAATCTCATGAAGTATATTGACAGCAAAAGCTTAAACTATAAGATTGTCACGTTCGACAAGCTGTATAAACATCCTGCAAATTTATCGTTTGATTGTGTTGAAGCATCCTATGTTGGCGATCTTGCTGATGATTTGCTGATGGATAATATTTTCTCTTGTCACAGGATTGACATGGTAATACATTGCATCAGTGCCACTATCCCATCAGGGGGAAAGAGTGCGAGATATGAGGTTGAGTCCAATCTCCTGCCTACCATAAAACTATTAGATGTCATGGTGAAGCATCAGTGTCAAAGGATTGTGTTCGTTTCTTCGGGAGGAGCAGTTTATGGGGATGGAAGTTTTGCTCATTCAGAAAATGATCCAGTATATCCCAAAAGCTCATACGGAGTAGTCAAAGTTGCCATTGAAAAATGCTTGTTCCAATATGCGTTTGGAAATGGAATATTGCCACTCGTATTGAGACTTTCGAATCCATATGGAAGACACCATTATTCGATGCGACAAGGTATCGTGAATGTGGCATTAGAGCAAGCGAGGCGAGGAGAGATTTTCGTTGTCTATGGTGATGGGTTGGCGACAAAAGACTATGTTTTTGTTGAGGATTTTTGTAAAGGATTGTTTGAATTGATAGAGAAGGATGTCTGGTTACAAGTGATTAATTTTGGAAGTGGATATTTGTATTCTGTGAATGAGATTTTGGAAGAGATAAAGAAACAGTATCCTGATTTTAAGTGGAGATATGAAAAGGCAAATAAAAGCGATGTTTCTTTTTTTGCGCTCAATATTAATAAATTGAAAAGTTATTTAGATTATCATCCTCGTCGTCTTGAAGAAGTGATGATAGACTTGTCCTCAAACCCATTTTGAGTATGTTAAAATTGTCGATCATCATTCCGGTTTACAATGGAGAGAAATGCTTGCCATCATTAATTGAAAGCTTTCGGACTCAAGATGTTGCTCAAGAGGACTATGAACTATTGTTTGTTGATGATTGCTCTTCCGATGCTTCCGTTAGTCTTATAGAGCGATATTCTAAAGAGTTATCGAATATAAGGTTGGTGAGACATGAGAAGAACCTTCGGTTGGCCTCGACCTGCAATACGGGCCTTGATCAAGCCAAAGGAGCGTACCTTTGGTTTGTTGACCAAGACGATAGGCTAGAGCCAGGTGGCATGGGGTTTTTGCTGCAAATGGTTGAATCTCAAAATCTTGATTTACTGCTTTTCAATTTTAGGAGAAAAAACCAAAACGGTGAGGTGACCGCTTCTCCCAAAGTCTTTGAAGATGCCGACGTAATGGATGGTATATCCTTTTTAAGGCGATATTTCCCTAATAACTTTGATGATTATCTGTTAGGATACCGGTGGAGGGCATTATTTTCAAAAGCGTATATGATGAAGAAAGGAATCCGTTTTGTTGACGGGATGATGTTTGATGACACTTCGATATTGCTCAAATCTATTCTATATGCTAAACGTGTTGCATCGTTGAGTGGGTTTTATTATTGCTATTTTATAAATGACGCTTCAATTACCTATTCAAGAAGGAAAAAGGGTGAGAGAATTTTTGAGTTTGCTTTTCTCGTTGGAAATGAAGTGGCTGATTTAGCAGAAGAAGTTAGATTAATTGATGATTCATGGGCGAGAATTTTAAAAAAGAGATCTAAAAAATACTACAATAGTTTTGTCTTGGATTTGTTGAGGACATCAAAAAAGGAGCGATGTGAATTCTATGATATGGTAAAGTCAAACAATGAAGTCGTTAACCAAGTGAAGACCGAACTTGATAGTATTGGAAGGTTACTGTTGTTGCCTATGATAGGTCGGCTAATAGCTGAAATACTATCGTGTATTTATAGACTAAAGCATGTTAAAGAATAACCTTTATTCCCCAGTTCTTCTCATTACCTTCAACCGTCCTCAGCACACTAGACGGGTGTTGGAAGCCGTCGTTGAGGCTCAACCTCATGACTTGTATGTGTTTCAAGATGGAGCCCGAATGGGAAATGAGAGTGATTTAAGGAAATGTGCTGAGGTCAGGCAGGTGGTGCAGAGTCTGACAGAGAACACCGATATTTGCTTGCATACATTGTATTCTGAGAAGAACTTGGGCTGTGGCCCGGGACCTACGACAGCGCTTAATTGGTTTTTCTCGGAAAATGAATTGGGAATTGTTTTGGAAGACGATGCAGTCCCGCATCCCGATTTTTTCCTCTATGCAGAGGAACTTCTGCTGAAATATAAGGATGATGGTTCGGTATGTGCCATTGGGAGCATGAATGTAGACACGCAGAAATGGGGTAATGGGTCCTATTATTTTAGCATGATGAATCGTAACCTATGTGCGTGGGCTACGTGGCGTCGCGCATGGGAACGATTTGACCTTCGTTTATTACATATATCACGCCGAGATTTGAACAAGGCGTTGCGTTGGTATGGATGTGGCGCTTTGGAGCGTGAATATTGGTGCAATCGCCTTGATGAAGTTCATAAAGACGGGTGTGGTGGACGCAGTTGGGATATGCAGTTCTTCATGTCGATTTGGTTGTGTCATGGGAAAGGAATTATCCCCAACGTGAATTTATCAAGCAATATTGGAACCGTCGGTGAGGCTACACATGCGATGCGTGCTGGTAATATAATTGATAATGTTCCAACGCTACCTGTTTTGCCCCTTGTTCATCCATTTTCTTGTGAGATTCAAAGGGAAGCCGATAGGCAGTTTCATTTTCGATATTTTGAACCCCAAAAATCGAGTTGGGGAAAGGCAAAGACATTTTATTATTTGTTGAATAAAAGGCTGAAGAGGCTTGTGGGGCATCAAGGGCCTTGGTTGAAAAAGAGGAAATGAGAGTCAAGTACTATATCCAAAAGCTGTTGGGACGTTGGCTCGATCGGCCCATTATCCCTGTTGGTAAGACGATGGGCTATTCTTTGGTGCGTTCTGAAAAAGCGTACACTGAGTTTGGAAAATACACAAATGTGTTGCCTCCGTTTTTTCTTCATCGGGTATGGTTGGGTGATTATTCATATATTGCTAAAAATTCAAGTGTTTCCAATTGCGTTATTGGCAAGTTTTGCTCCATCGGACCTAATTTTTGTTGTGGGTTAGGAATTCATCCTACAAATGGAGTTTCAACGGCTCCTATGTTCTATTCCACTGCGAAACAAAATGGACTGTCATTATGCGAAAAACGTAAGGTTGAGGAATCAAAGCAAACAATAATCGGCAACGATGTCTTTATTGGTGCCAATGTTACAATTCTCGATGGTGTGAAGGTTGGAGATGGCGCCGTGATAGGAGCAGGCGCAGTAGTTACGAAGGATATTCCGCCTTATGCAATTGCGGTTGGTGTACCAGCTAGAGTGGTGAAGTACCGTTTCGATGAGGCGACTATAAAGGGTTTGCTTGAAAAGCAATGGTGGAATGGATCGGAGGAAGATTTAAAGAAGGTAGAGAGGAATTTTTGGGATGTTGATGCGTTCCTAAAAGAATAGATATGAGGTTGTCAATTATTACGATCAATTGGAACAATGCTACTGGTCTTGAAAAGACCATGCAGAGCGTAGCGACTCAGAGCTTTAAGGAATTTGAGTATATTGTTGTTGATGGGGCTTCAACTGATGGTAGTATTGAGGTTGTTAAATTATATGAATCCAAATTTGCGCATTTGGAATGGGTGTCAGAACCGGATTCAGGTATTTATAACGCCATGAATAAGGGAATTCGCATGGCTTCGGGCGACTATATACAAATCCTGAATTCAGGTGACTGTTTGGCAAAAGAGGATGTGATCGAACGTATGTTGTCTGCATTAGAAAATGCAGGTGTTCCATCTATTTTATACGGTAATATGGTGAAATGTTTTCCCGAAGGGTATAGGATAGTTGACAAAAGTTTTGCGGGTCAAGAAATCACAATGCTTGGGATGTACAAGGGAACATTGAACCACGACCCTGCATATATACGTCGAGATTTGTTCGATAAATATGGCTTTTATGACGAGAGTTTGAAAATCGTTTCTGATTGGAAATGGTATTTGCAAGCCATCATATTGGGTGATGAAAAACCTAAATATGTGGATTTGGATGTTACTCTTTTTGACATGACGGGAATTAGTGAAACCAACAAGGAATTGGATAAAGAAGAGCGAAAGAAGGTGTTGGAGCAGTTGTTCCCCAAAACCATATTGGCCGATTATGAACAATATGATTTCCCGATAGAACAGATCAATCGTTTGCAAAGGCATCCATGGAGTTATAAAATGATGTGGTTTATAGAACGTTGCCTGTTCAAGTTGGAGAAAAGGAAATGGAAAAAAACTAATGTAGCTTAATTCAAATGAGATTTTCCGTTATCCTTCCGCTTTATAATAAAGCTCCTTACGTTGCGAAGGCCATAGATAGCATATTAGCTCAGACTTTCACGGATTATGAGCTGATCATCATGGATGATGGCAGTAAGGATGGTTCTTATGAGGTGGCCTCAAAAGCTATAGAAGGCCATCGCCGTAATTGTCACTTGATTCGTCAAGAGAATGCAGGGGTGAGCATGGCTCGTAATAATGGTGTGGCGGCTTCTAAAGGGGATTATCTTTGCTTTCTCGATGCCGACGACTGGTGGGATCCTGGTTTTTTGGAGGAGATGTCGCAATTGATCAATACGTTTCCTGATGCTGGTATTTATGGAACGAATTATACTATCGTAAATGAGACCAAGCGGAAAACGCGAGTGGCGCAAATAGGGGTAGAGAAAGGTTTTGAAAAAGGCTATATTAATTATTGTCAGGTGTATGCCAAGACTATGTACATGCCTCTTTGGACAGGTGCGGTTTGCATCCCAAGAAGTGTTTTTGAGGAAATGAGAGGCTTTCCCAAGGGCGTTAAACTTGGGGAAGATTTCATTCTGTGGATTCATATAGCTTTGAAATACAAGGTGGTGTTTCTGAATAAGCCGTTGGCGTATTACAATCAGGATGTGGATGGAGTCAATCGTGGGGTTGGCCGACTTCACAATCCTAGGGAACACATGCTTTGGAATCTTGTGTCCTTGGAGAAGGAGGAGGTGTGCAATCACGATTTCAAGCAATTGATCGATAATCTACGTACATTCAATTTGATGCCCTATTATCTCTCTTCTGAGTTTCATGAAGATGCCAAGCGGGAGCTGGCAAAGGTAAATTGGGACTTGCAGCCTAAACAACTAAGAAAACAGTTTAAAAAGCCATTGTTAGTGCTGAGATTTGAGTATTCGATAAAGAGGTTTGGGACGAAAGTAATGCAAAAGTTGAATTTGTTCTCATGAAAGTTGTTGTTATTATATAGTCTGTATTGCTGAAGAAATGATTCCTAAAACAATCCATTATTGTTGGTTCGGTCGGGGTGAAATGCCTGATCTGGCTCAAAAATGTGTAGCATCGTGGTATAATTATATGCCTGGCTATGAATTCAAGTTGTGGAACGAGGATAGTTTTGATGTGAATTCAGTTCCTTACACCAAAGAGGCATATTCATCCCATAAGTATGCATTCGTGAGCGATTATGTGCGTCTTTGGGCTTTGGAGCGTGATGGAGGAATTTATCTTGATACCGATGTTGAGGTGTTCAAGCCTTTTGATGACTTGTTGGAGTATAAGGCTTTTGCTGGATTCGAAGGAAGTAAACATCTCCCTTTGGGTACTTGCGTAATGGCAAGTGAAGCGCATGGTGATTGGGTGGTAGAACAGCTTGCAGCATATAGTGATAGACATTTCATTAATACAGACGGTTCGTTCGACATGACCACGAACGTTCAATTCATATCTGCGCTAATGCGAGAAAACGGGTTCAAGCAGAACGGCAAGGAACAAGATTATAAAGACATGCATGTGTTTCCGATAGAATATTTTTGTCCACGACAGACTACGGGCGAATATTTGCGTACCGATAATACTTACTGTGATCATTTGGGTTTAGGGTCGTGGAATGAAAAAGAAGGTGGTTGGAAGGAAAAAGTTCGTGAAATCGTTGGACAAAATGCTATGGCTCGATTAATAAAGTTGAAACGTTGCCTTTTCGGATAAACCGATTTTATTTATTTTTGCACCGTATTTAATTTAAGCTATGCTGACCTATTTTCCAAATTATTTCTCAAGGCGTGCAATAATGAGCTATGCTATTACAATTGTTTTGGTAAGTGCTCTGTATATAAATCACGTGCTTCCACTCAAGTTTGTTTTGTTTGGTTTTGGCGCGGTGATAATTTTTTTTACCTATTCTAGTCAGTTGACGATGAAATGGGAACGCATTTCCGATAATTTGTTTTTGAAACGGCTGTTTATTACTTCCCTGCTAATTCGTCTTATTTACGTGGTGCTTATTTATTTTTATTTCATCGCTGAGACGGGTGAGCCTCATGCCTATCATGCTGCAGACGAAAAATTTTATCAGCTTCTGGCTGAGAATTGGTATAAATATGGATATGAGGAGTTTCATGAGAATGTAACTAATTATTTGGATTTATCTGATAGAGGCTATATTTGGTGGCTGGGATTATTGTATTTGCCTTTTGGCCCCAATGTATTGGTAGCACGTGTTGTGAAGTGTTTCATTGATTCATTAACTTGTATAATGCTCTACAATCTAGGTAAACGCAACTTTGGCGAGTCTACTGGACGAATAGGTGCCATTTTTTATATGCTTATTCCCAATGCTTGGTATTATTGTGGCATTACTTTGAAAGAGATTGAAATGTCGTTTTTGGTTGTCTTATTTGTTGAACGTGCTGATTTGGCCCTACGTTCTTCAAGACTCAAGATACAAAATCTAATTATACCATTGATGGCGTCGGCTGCGATGCTGACAATTCGTACCGCTATGGCTGCAGTGATGGTGGCCTCATTGGCAGCCGCGTTTATTCTCGGATCGCAGAAACAATTGCAATTATGGCAAAAGATTGTGTTGGCAATTGTTTTTGTTGCATGGATGTTTATGACTGTAGGCGTTGAGCTGTTGGAAGAGAGTACTCGTTTGTGGGCGAATAGGGCTTCTAATCAGGAATCTGGTTATGCTTGGCGGTCTGAAACCAATTCGTTTGCACAATATGCCTCAGCAGCTATATTTGCTCCCTTGATTTTAACTATTCCTTTCGCTTCAATGGTGGATATTTGGGGTCAGGAGAATCAGATGATGATGAATGGAGCAAATTTCATTAAGAATATTCTTTCCGGATTGGCCATATTTGCGTTGTTTATACTGCTGAAACGACGTGAGTGGCGAAATCATGTGCTTCCTCTGGCACTTATGGGTGGTTATTTGGTAGTCTTGGTGTTTAGTAATTTTGCCCACTCCGAGCGATTCCACTTCCCGGTGTTGGGTTTTGAATTGATGTTTGCTGCCTATGGCGTTTCGCAAGTGAAAAACAAACACAAACGGATTTACATGCTATGGATGGTGGTGATTTGTGTCGCCAATATACTTTGGGCATGGATTAAACTGGCAGGTAGAGGTATGGCATGAGAATACTTGTTGTCGCATCGTTCAATAAAGGCCGTTTTGCCCCTTTCATTGTCGAGCAAGTCGAGGCGCTTGAAAAGAAGGGCTGCACAGTTAGTTTCTATGGACTGCAAGGCAAAGGTTTACGTGGCTATTTGAGAAATTTGCCTTTGTTGAAGCAGACAATTAAAGAGTTTTGTCCTGATGTTATCCATGCGCATTATGGTCTGTCAGGACTTCTTGCTAACTTGCAGCGCCGCGTTCCTGTCGTGACCACCTATCATGGCTCTGACATCAACGACAAAAAGGTTTTGCGTTTTTCAAAAGTTGCCATGTGCTTGTCTGCATGGAATGTGTTTGTTTCACGGAAGACTTTGGAGATTGCGGGACCAAAGAAAGAATACATTCTTTTGCCTTGTGGGATTGACCTGTCCGACATGCAATTGACAGAAAAAGCTGAGGCAAGGCGAAAGATGAAATTACGGGCAGAAGGAAAATACATTTTATTTGCCGGTGCTTTTGACGTTGAAGTGAAAAATGCGCCATTGGCAAAAAATGCGGTTGCCTTATTGCAAGATGACCAAACGGAATTGATTGAGTTGAAAGGTTATAATAGAGAAGAAGTAACCTTGCTCATGTGTGCCGCTGATGCTTTTCTGTTGACCTCATTCATGGAAGGTTCTCCTCAAGTCATCAAGGAAGCTATGGCTTGCGGATGTCCAATTGTGAGTGTAGACGTAGGTGATGTTCAGGAGAGGATGGCAGGTATTGAAGGCTGTTATGTAGCTGAAACTCGTGAACCGGAAGAATTGGCAGGTCTGCTACGGAGAGCACTATCGTTTGATGGAAGAACGAAAGGACATGATAAAATCGTTGCTGATGGCTTTGATAATCGGCAAGTGGCAAAACAACTTATTGAGATATATGAAAGGGTATTGAGAAGTGAGAATCATTGAAGATGAACACATTGATCAGGTATTGTGGTCGGGATTGGTGAAGCAATCACCAGTGGCAACATGGTTTCAAACCAGAGAGGCGTATGCGTTTTTTGAAGATCTCTCTTTCCTTGAGGCATTTGCAGTCGCTGTTGAGTCGGATGGGCGGCTAAAAGGGCTGGTTACGGGCTATATTCAAAAGGATGGTGGAAAGATAAAACAGTTTTTTTCCCGAAGGGCTATTGTTGTTGGAGGACCGCTGTTGTCGGATGAGATTACAGATGAAGAACTCTCTTTTCTGCTGTCTGCAGTGATAAAGAAGCTTCAGAAAAAAGCCATATTCGTCGAAACCCGTAATTTTAATGACTATAGTCGTTGGCATTCGGTTTTCGAACAATCGGGGTTTTACTATGAACCACATTATGATGTCCAAGTGGATACAACTTCTATGGATTTGGTTAATAGCAAGTTGGATAGGAATAGGAGACGTAATATTAAAAAAGCATTGGATAATGGTGTTGTCATTGATGAAAAACCAAATGCAGAGGATTTGAAGCAGTTGTATTCGATGCTTGAGGAATTATATACTACAAAGGTCAAAACGCCGTTGTTTCCATTCGAGTTTTTTGAGAAGCTCAGCAGAATACCTTCGTCTCGGTTTTTCTTGGCTAAAAACGCAGAAGGACAATTGCTTGGCGGCTTGATTTGCGTGGAATTGGAACATAGGGCAGTATATGCTTGGTTGGCCTGTGGTGACGATTACAACTATAAGTCATTATCTCCTTCGGTGATGGTCAATTATGCTGGCGTCAGCTACGCTGCAAGAGAGGGAATACCTCGGTTTGATTTCATGGGAGCGGGTAAACCCGATGACGGGGGTTATGGGGTTCGAGATTTCAAGTTGAAGTTTGGCGGTGAACTTGTGGAATATGGAAGGAATGTGTACGTATGTAACCAATTGCTTTTTGGCATAGGGAAGTTGGGAGTTAAAATCTTTAAAAAACTATGAATATTATTTTTGATATCAACCATCCAGCTCATGTGCATTTGTTTCGGAATGTATATAAGATGCTGGTTGAAAAGGGTCATGGAGCGTTTGTCGTTGTCAAGGAGATTCCTTCAGCTATGAAGTTGCTCGATTTGTATGGCATTCCGTATGTCAGTATTGGAAAGAAAGACGATGCCTTAGGTAAAAAAGGTTTGGATCAGTTGGCCTTTGATAAACGTTTGTTGAAACTTGTCCGCAAGCATCAAATTGATTTAGGAGTTGGATCGTCTATAAATATCCCACATGTCAGCAAGTTGAGCAGGATAAAGAGTATCATTTTGGATGATGACGACGATGAGGTTGAACCGCTGTTCGTTAAATTCGGACATCCTTTTGCTGATGTTATTCTTAGCCCTATCGACACACCGAGGAGATCAAAGAAAAAAATATATGTCAATGCATACCATGAATTGGCATATTTGCATCCCAACCGATTTGAACCCGACCCTAGTGTGTTGAAGGATGCGGGAGTTGAAGAAGGAGAAACTTATTTTATTCTGAGGTTCAATGCGTTCAAGGCACATCACGATGTGGGTGTGGTCGGCTTAACCATTGAAAACAAGCAGCGCTTGGTGGATTATCTTTGTTCAAAAGGTAAGGTTTTTATCACGACGGAACGTGACATTGATGATGAGTTTAAGCCATATCAATTGAAAGTCTCACCAGAAAAGGCCCATTCCTTAATCTATTATGCGACCATGCTTGTCGGGGATAGCCAAACGATGACTTCTGAGGCAGCCGTACTGGGCACTCCAGCCATTCGTTGCAATACGTTTGTCGGTCGAATCCATTATCTTGAAGAAGAGGAACACAAATACGGTCTTACTTATGGCTTCCGTCCAGATCACTCGGAAGAGATGTTTCAAAAGATAGAAGATCTGCTTTCAATGCCAGATTTGAAAGAGGAATGGCAACGCCGTCGCCAAAAGATGCTTTCCGAAAAAATAGACTATACCAGTTTTTTGACTTGGTTTATAGAGAACTACCCTGATAGTCAAAAGATTATGAAGGATAACCCGAATTATCAGTTTAGATTTAAATAAATATGCGACATATTACCCTTATAGCAGGCGCACGCCCCAATTTTATGAAGATTGCCCCCTTGATTCATGCGATTCAGAAAGCAGAGGAAAGAGGAAAAGACATCCATTCTCGTCTTGTACATACGGGACAGCACTATGACCACCAGATGAGTGAGACTTTTTTTGAGGAACTAAATATCCCCAAGCCGGATGTCAATTTAGGTTGCGGTGGTGGCACGCAAGCTGAGCAAACTGCGGCTATCATGGTGGCTTTCGAGAAGGACTTGATGGAACATCCCACCGACCTTGTTTTGGTTGTGGGTGATGTGACCTCTACAATGGCTTGTTCCATCGTGGCCAAGAAGTTGTGTACCAAGGTGGCACACGTGGAGGCAGGTATCCGTTCGTGGGATTTGACTATGCCTGAGGAAATCAATCGCATGGTGACCGACAGCCTTGCAGACTATTTCTTTACGACTTCGGAAGTGGCCAATGCCAACCTACGCCGTTTCGGCGCAGAGGAAAAGAACCTGTTTTTTGTCGGCAATGTGATGATAGATACATTGTTGTCCAATCGCTCTCGTTTTATCAAGCCTTCGGTATACGACGAGTTAAAGCTTCAACCACAGCAGTATTTGGCATTGACCATGCATCGCCCTGCAAATGTGGATGAGGCGGAGAAATTGAAACGATTGATGAACGAGATCGTTACGAATGTGCATGGCTTGCCTATAGTGTTCCCCATACATCCACGTACGGCAAAAATATTTAAAGACTTGGGCATTGAAGCTGATAACCTTCATATCGTTGAGCCGATGGGCTATCTCGAATTCAATTATTTGGTTGAACGCGCTAAAGCAGTGATTACCGATAGCGGAGGTATTACGGAGGAGACGACGGTAATGGGTGTGCCTTGTATTACCTTGCGCGACAATACAGAACGGCCTGAAACTTGTACCATTGGGACAAATGAGCTAATTGGAACCAACCCAGATAACATCAAACCTGCATTGGATAAACTTTTTGCTGGTCAATGGAAAAAAGGTGGAATTCCGCCGCTTTGGGATGGTCACGCTGCTCAGAGAATTATTGACATCATTGAGAATTTGTAATTGCGTAGATTATGTTTTTTCAGGTATTATATTATGGTATTGCCAAGCACCTTCCTCAAACTGCTACACCAGTTATAGGTAAGATGTCTTCAGCCTTTCGACGGTGGTGCTGTAGCCACATGTTTGCTAAGTGTGGGAAAAAACTATATGTGGATCACGGCGTGTATTTTGGAAGCGGAAAGGACATTCGTGTTGGCAATGAAGTAGGGTTTGCAAAAAGATTTGTTGTGCACAACCGTCTATTATCCGTTGAAGACTATGTGATGATAGGGGAGGATTCGATGTTTTTGGGAAGCGGCCATGGCTTTGACAGAATTGACATTCCAATAGGTCAACAAGAATCGAAAGAGAAAACGCCTCTTGATATTGCCAGTGATGTATGGATTGGTGCTCGTGCAATTATTTTGCCCGGTTGCAAGCATATTGGTCATGGTGCCATAATTGGAGCGGGTTCTGTGGTCACAAAAGACGTGCCTGACTATGCCATCATGGGCGGCAACCCTGCAAAGATTATTAAATTCAGAAAGAATATCGAAGACAAAAAGGATGAGTGCTGATTTCACTTTGAAGAAATACAATGAGCTTCTTCAGATACTGAATGATGACGGATACCACTTTGTTACATTTGAGCAGTATTGCTCAGACAAGTTGGTCCAGCCTGGAACAAAATATGTTATTCTTCGTCACGATGTGGACTTGAAAGCTGAGAACTCTCTCGCAACTGCTAAAGTCGAGCATTCGTTAGGATTGAATGCATCATACTATTTCCGCGTCGTTGAGCAAAGCAATAAGCCTAAAATCATTAGGGAAATTGCTGAAATGGGCCACGAAATCGGTTATCATTACGAAGATATGACCATTTGTGGCGGTGATACGGAAAAAGCCATTGGGCATTTTGAGAAACAGTTGGAGTATTTCCGTCAGTATTATCCTGTGAAGACTATCTGCATGCATGGCGCACCGCGCAGCAAGTTTGACGGGCGTGACTTGTGGAAAAGATTTGATTATCATGATTTTGGAATTATTGGCGAACCTTATTTTGATGTCGATTTTTCAAAAGTCTTTTATCTTACGGATACAGGTCGTCGATGGGATGGCTTCCATGTGAGCCTTCGTGACAAAGTGCCGATTTATCAAGATGAATGGATTCGGCAGGGGCTGGTTTTCCATAGTACTGATAACATTATTGAGGCAGTAGAAGAGAAGAAACTACCCAAGCAGCTGATGATGACAACCCATCCCCAACGTTGGACCGACCGACGTGGAGAGTGGCTCAAAGAAAAGGCTGCACAATCAACCAAAAATATGGTGAAAGGTTTGATGGTGCGATTTAATTGATTTTTTATTCTATTTTCCTTGATATTTGTCCCTTTTTATCCGAAAAATATTTGTAATTTTGCACCCCAAAGAATAGAAATACTTATACCGATGAAAACAAATAGAATTGCGCTTTATTTCTTCTTAGTATTATTGGCTGTTTCATCTTCGTCATGCGTCACGCCAAAGAGTATTCGTTATTTGCAGGATATGCCAAAAGAAGGTATGCCCATTAACGAATCGTTGGAAGCCACGGTGGCTCCATTCGATGATTTGAGGATATATGTGTTGAGTAGTTCTGCAGGACGTGAGGATGAACTGCTCAAGCCTTTTAATGCTATCCAAGGTCTGGGAGGTGCTGCTGGCGTAAATAGAATGTCTGGTTATCTTGTTGATGCTAAGGGTAATATTCAATTTCCAGTATTGGGCACGCTTCATGTTGAAGGTTTGACTCGTTTGCAGCTGCAAGACACTATAGAATCGCAACTTATACGTAATGGTCAGCTTAAAGATCCCTTGGTAATAGTGCGTTTCTTGAATTTTAAAGTCTTTTTCTTGACCAGTTCAGGTGGTAAAGTCCTCAATGTTTCAGACGAACGTTGTACCTTCCTTGAAGCCTTGGCAATGGCTGGTGGATTGGATTGGTATACACGACGCGACCGTATTGGTGTGATGCGTGAGGTGAACGGCAAACGAGTGATACATTATCTTGATCCCCGCTCCACTGATATTTTCAATGATGAGTTTTTTGTGCTTCAACAGAATGACATCATCTTTACTGAGGAACGTCCATACAAGTTCTTCAATGCCAATATGAATACGGTACTTGGTTTCATTTCATCAATGACAGGCTTGGTTACCTCGGTGGTATCGGTTGTCACGCTTTATAAACTGTTCGAGAATTGGACTTGGTGATTTAACGCGGTGTTTTTCATTAAATAATTATAAGGATTCTCCCCATCTATCTAAATAACATATTATTATGGCAACTAACAACAATTCCAACGATATCAATAACGCAAACAAGAGACCAGATGACATTAATTCGTTTTTTGATGAATCTGCCAATAGTGGTTTTAAGTTTAAAGATTTGGTTTTTTTGGTATTGCGCAACCTGCATTGGTTTCTCCTTTGCGCCTTGATTGGTGGTGTTATTGCATACTATAAGGTCAGTCGGCAAGAAAGGATTTATGCGAGTAGTGCTACTCTTCTGATCAAGACATCTTTATCAAGCAGTGGCTCAGAGTCACTTCGTAGTTCTGCAGCATTGAATAGCCTTACGGGTGGACCTATCGTTAGCACAATCAACAATGAGATTATGATTTTAAAGTCTCAGTCCATAATGGAAGGTATGGTGCGCAAATTGAACTTGAATGTTAACTATTCCTATAAGACTAAGGTCTCAAAGCGTAACAAAGACTTATACAAGGAGTCGCCAATTGAGGTTTCTTTTCCTGAGATGGATGAGCAGACTAAAGCCTCTTTCATCGTAAGGCCGATTGATAAGGATCATGTGATTCTTGACGAATTTGGAAGTGATATTCCAGCGATGACGGTGCGCTTAAATGATACGGTGATATCTCCAGTGGGCAAGATTGTTGTAAAGCCCACATGGCGATTTGGTGACTTTTATGGCATTGACATTTCGGTCAACCATCGTCCGGTTTCAATGGTTGCGGCGAGTTATCGTGGACGTATCGTTGTGAGGAGAGACAGTGAAAGAAATGCCATCCTGAGGCTTGTGGTGAATGATACCTCACCATTGCGTGCTGCCGACGTGCTTAATGCACTTATGGAAACCTATAACCAAGAGTCAATTGATGACCAGCAACGCGTACTCGACTATACGGAGAATTTTATCAACGACCGTATCGAATATTTGATGAACGACATACATGAAAATGAAAAAGTATTTGTCGATTTCAAGCGTAGTCATAATATCATTGATACGAAAAGTTATGGTCAGGCATATATGGCTGACAGTAGAGCCTTGACAGCAGAAGCTAAGAAACTGGATGCTCAAGCTGACATGGTGCGTTATTTGCTCAATTTTACCAAAAACAATACAGACCAGATGATTCCTGTTGGTGCAGTTAACGTGTCTTCCGAGGCTTCGTCAATTATCCACAAATACAATGACAATCTGGTCAAAATTGAAAAATACAAGGCAGATGGTACAATCAATAACCCAGTGGCTCAGAGTTTAATGGAAGAACAGGTGAATCTCCACGCCAGCATTGTTGCAGTTCTCGAGATTAATCTCAAAGGTTTAGAAGATCGTATTGATGCTGCAAATCGTGACCGGAGCATTGCCAATTCCCAGATCCAAAGCGTTCCTGTTGCCCAATTGGAATTGGGCTCGGTTGAGCGTATGCAAGGCATCAAGGAAAGCCTTTATTTGCAATTGCTGACCAAGCGTGAAGAGTTGTTGATGACAAGTCCCCAATTGGAAGCTACTGGTAAGGTGATAGATTATGCATATGCTAATAGCACCCCAGTCGCACCAGATGAAAAAAAGTCTACAATAATTGGTGTTCTAATTGGTTTGGCTGTCCCAATTCTCATTTTGGTACTTAAGAATCTACTTGATACGACCATTCATGAAAGAGTGGATGTGCAGAAGTCTTCCAATGTTCCCTTCCTTGGAGATGTGCCTTTCGAGAAGGATATGGAAGGATATGCCATTAGGGTACGTGAAAATGGTCGAGACTCACTTTCCGAGTCATTCCGACTTATTCGATCTAGTTTGGAATATATGAAAGACAGGAAAGAAGGATCTCATGCCATCATGTTCACCTCGTTCATGGTTTCTTCGGGAAAGACATTTATCTCAACCAACTTGGCTACCAGTTTCGCTTTGGCAAAGAGAAAGACAGTGCTTGTAGACTTGGATATCCGTAAGGGTACTTTGTTTAAAGTGTTCAATGTTTCTACCAAAGCGGGTGTATCCAACTATTTGTCTGGTAAGACCGATTCGATTGACGATATCATCCATTCTGATGTCACTACTCCAGGTCTTGACATCATCTTCTCGGGCCCAGTGCCACCTAATCCGGCTGAGTTGCTGATGAGCAACCGTTTGGAAGACATGATGGCTGAATTGCGCAAACGTTATGAATATATCTTCTTGGATAACGTCCCTGTGGGTATGGTGGCTGACTCTGATATTGTGAAACGTGTGGCTGATACTACGATTATGGTGCTCAGAGCTGGTAAGACAGATAAACGATTACTCTTCGATGTGGATAAATTCTACAAGGATAAGGTCTATCCCAATATTTGCGTAATTCTGAATGGCGTGAATAAGAAGAGACGTGGATATGGCTATTATGGCTATGGTTATGGCTATGGTTATGGCTATGGTTATGGCTATGGTTATGGCTATGGTCATGAGTACGGCTACGGCTATGGTGATGAGGAAGAACATAAGAAGAAAAAGAAGTGGTATCAGCGTATCTTTAAAAAGAAGCATCATCACCATCATCATTCTGGTAAGCATGTGAGCAAGATGAGTGACGACGGTAAGGAATAATAGGTAGGGGATAAATATGTTTGGATTCCGCAAAAAGCTCCCCAAAGGCATTTTTGAAGGTGCATCTGATGTGCATTGCCATCTTCTTCCAGATGTTGATGATGGCTTCTCCACAACGGAGAAATCCCTTTATGCCTTGAAGAAACTTGAGGAACATGGCATAAAGAAGATGACGCTTACGCCGCATTTTATGAAAGACTATCCCGATAATGACCGCGCCACCATCACTGCCAAATTTGAGGCTTACAAAGCGGAGGCTTCCAAAGTATGTGGCATTGAGTTGCATCTTGCAGGGGAGTATATGATGGATGCTCGGTTTTTGGAGCATTTCAAACAAGGTTTCTTGACTTTGGACAAGGATGGTACTCATGTGTTATGCGAAACTTCATATTTAATGTATGAACGCGGCGTATCCGATATGCTCTATGAGATAATGTGTGCAGAATATCAACCAGTAATTGCTCATCCTGAACGGTATGAATATGCCAATAAGGATGTTTATTTCAAATGGATTGACAAGAGATTCAAGTTCCAACTGAACATATTATCGCTTGCAGGCGCTTATGGAAGTAATGCGATAGCAAAGTCACATTATTTGCTGAAAGAGGGCTTATATGATTATGTGGGTTCTGACATGCACAGACTTAGCAATTATGAGCGTTTCCTTCCTGAGATTCGCTTGAGCAATAAAAACATTGAACGGCTGGAACAGCTGATTGAAAACAATAAGAAGTTGGTCGGCTGATTTCAGTTTGGTTCTGTTAAAAACAACAATCCCGATGAGGCTTTCTCACCGGGATTGTTTGTATTCTTGTAGTGCTGTCGTCCTACAACCGTTGTTATTTCAAACCGCGTGCTTTCAGATATGGCTCATTATCCGGGTCTTGCCCGCGGAACTTGCGGTACTGAACCATACCCTCGTCATTACCGCATTCCTGTAAGCAGTTCTTGCGGAACGAAGCTGCCAGTTCAGGATTGAAGAGGTCGCCCGAACTCTTGAAGTAGTTGAAGGCATCCTTGTCCAAAACCTCTGCCCAAGTGTAAGCATAATAACCAGCACTATAACCGCCGTTGAAGATGTGGCTGAAGTTGGTGCTGCGATAGCGAGGCAGGATTTCTGGCATCAGGCCGATGGCATCCATCTGCTGCTTCTCGAATGCATCGACATCGAGGTCTTGGGGCTCAGTCAGCTCATGGAACTTCATGTCGAGGATTGAGGCTGCAATGAGTTCGGTGGTCATGAAGCCTTGGTTGAACAAAGCGCTATTCTCAATCTTAGCAATAAGGCTGTCGGGCATGACTTCGCCAGTCTTGTAGTGCTTTGCATACATGCGGATGACTTCAGGCTCGGCCACCCAATTTTCCATGATTTGCGAAGGCATCTCCACATAGTCGTGGGGTACATTGCCGCAGGTGCGGGTGTAGAGGCCGTCGGAGAAGAAGGCATGCAGGGAGTGGCCAAACTCATGCCACATGGTCTCAGTTTCGTCCCATGTGAGTAGGGCAGGGGTGTCGCCCGAAGCGGGAGTGAAATTCATCACCAAGGAGACGACAGGGTAAATCTTCTTTCCTTTGATGTCATGGCCGCTGGTGCGGAACTCAGTGCACCAAGCACCACCACTCTTCGAGTCGCGCGGATAATAGTCCATATAGAGGATGCCGAGGAAGTCGCCGTTGGCTTCTTTCACCTCGTAGGTTTCTACGCCTGGATAATAGATAGGCAAATTGGTGTTTTGCGTGAAGGTGATGCCGTACAATTTGTTAGCGGCCATGAACATGCCGTTGCGTACATTATCCACGGTGAGATAAGGCTTGATGCAGTTCTCGTCGAAGTCGTATTTGGCTTTGCGGAGCTTTTCGGCGTAGTACCACCAGTCCCAGCCTTCAAGTTTGATGCCAGCGCCTTCCTTGTCGGCTATGGCTTGCATCTCGGCCAATTCTTTTTTGGCTAACTTCTGGGCAGGGTTGAAAATGTCGATAAGGAATTTGTCGACCTTCTTGGAGTCTTGAGCCATGTTGACGGCAAGAACATAGTCGGCATAATTATCATAACCAAAAAGTTTTGCTTTCTGCACGCGCAGCTTGCACATCTCGTTGATGAGTTTCTTGTTGTCGAACTCGTTGTTGTTGTCGCCTCGGTTGTAATAGGCCTTGTACATCTGTTCGCGCAGGTCGCGGTTGTCGGCAAACTGAAGGAAGGGGATGAGGCTGGGCTTGCTCAAGGTGAACACCCACTTGCCTTCCATACCGTCGGCCTTGGCCTGCTCGGCAGCGGCATCAATACTCGTTTGGGGTAAACCTGCAAGGTCTTTTTCATCTTCGATGACGAGCTTATAGCCAGCGTTCTCCTTCAACAAATTGTTGCCAAATTGGAGGCTTAACGTTGAAAGTTGTTCGTTGATTTTGCTTAATTTCTCTTGCTCGTCGGTGGGCAAACCGGCACCATGGCGCATAAAGTCCTGATGGTATTTCTCCACCACGCGAATTTGTTGAGCGTCTAAGCCCATTTCTTCATCATTGCGGTGTTGGAACACATAGTCAATGCGCTCGAAAAGTTTCGGGTTCATCATGATGGCGTCGCTGTGCTTGGAGAGCATAGGTAGCACCTGCTCAGCGATGACCACCATCTCGTCGTTTGTCAGACACTCGTTGAGGTTGAAGAACACGTTGCTGACGCGATTCAAAGTCTGCCCCGACTTGTCATAAGGCAGGATGGTGTTCTCGAAAGTGGCAGGCTCGGCGTTGTTGACGATAGCCTCGATTTCAGCCTGCTGCTCGGCGATGCCGGCCTCAAAAGCGGGCAGGTAGTGCTCATTCTTGATTTGGTCGAACGGCGGCACTTGGAAGGGCGTCGTGTATTCGGTGAGGAAAGGATTGGGGCTTTGAATCTCTGGTTTTTGTTCTGGCTTGGAGGTGCATGAAGCCAAGGTGATAACGCTTAAAGCGATCATGTTGAAAAGTTTTTTGGTCATTTTATTGAAATTTAGTGTGTTTTCTGCGCTGCAAAGATAAAAAATGTTGTTTTTTGCTTTGCGAAAAAGTAAAAACATTATCTTTGTAGTCGGTTATTTGGGCAAATTTTGAATCAAGATATATGAGTTACATTTCCTGGGATAAGAAAAAATTGGTCAATCTGGAGTTTACTCTCAACCGTGAAGTGCTGCGTTCCAACGCTTTAGGTGCGTTCCTTGCTACCACGGTGATTGGCTGCAACACGCGAAAATACCACGGTCTCTTGGTAGTTCCGCAACCACAACTGGACAACAACAACCATGTGTTGTTGTCGAGTCTTGACGAGACCATCATTGAAAACAAGGAGGAATTCCACCTTGGTGTACACATGTACCCCAATGGCGTTTTCGCTCCTCGAGGTCACAAGTACCTTCGCGACTTCACTGCCGACCCTATGCCAAAGCTGACCTACCGCATTGGCAATGTGGTGCTTGACAAGGAGTTGATTTTTTCCGCAACAGAGGCGAGGCTATTTGTACGCTACACGCTGCGCGAATCCGTAGTGCCCATAACGCTGCGCATTCTGCCTTTCCTGGCATTCCGCAACGTCCATATGCTGACGCATGAGAACCATGAGGCCAGCCGTAAGGTTGAACTTGTGAAGAACGGGGCTTCGTGGCAGCTTTACAAAGACTATTCGAGACTGTACTTGCAGTTCTCAAAGGCGGCGGAATACACGCATGTTCCACATTGGTACTACAATATGTTTTACATCCGTGAGCAGGAACGCGGCTACGATGCAGCAGAGGACCAATTTGTTCCTGGATTCTTCGAGTTGCAGATGAAACAAGGCGACACGGTGATTCTCTCGGTGAGCCTCAAGGAAGAAAGCCCGACTGCCATCAAGCGGCAGTGCGAGGCTGAAGTGAAGAGGCTTTTGCCGCAGCATAGCTATGAGGAATGCCTTGTGAAGGCCGCCGACCAATTCATCATCCGTGACGATAAAGGCACACGCCTTTGGGCGGGCTTCCCGTGGTTTGGCTCTTGCAGCCGCGACACCTTCCTTGCGTTGCCGGGCATTGCTTTGGCGCAGGGCGACGAGAAGACTTTCAAGGATGCACTGGATTATTTGGTTGAGCGTATGCAAGGACCGTTCTTCCCGCACCGTTATTATCAGAAGAGCTTGTATTTCACTGCGGTTGACTCGCCCCTGTGGTTCTTCTATGTCCTGCAGCTTTACGAAAAGATGCTAGGCAAGGACAAGAAGGACATCTGGAAGAAATACAAGAAGCCGATGACAACCATCTTGGAAAGCTTCATTGCGGGTACAGACTTCAATGTGCATACCTTGGAAAATGGTCTGCTTTATGCTGGAAACCGCGATTTGGCCCTAACTTGGATGAATGTCTTTGCCCAAGGCAAACCTTGGACGCCGCGCACGGGTTTAGCTATCGAAGTCAATGCATTATGGTATAATGCCCTGTGCTATGGCGTTGAGTTGCTGAAAGCAGCTGAGCCAAAGAGCCCGTTGCTGAAGAAATGGCAAGTTTTGGCCGACAAGGTGAAGGCTTCCTATCTCGACACCTTCTATAATAAGGAGACCAATGGCTTCTACGATTATGTAAACAGCAACGAAAAGAACATGCAGGTTCGACCCAATATGATGTTGGCTGCGGCTTTGCCTTATACACCGATGACGGAGACTATGCAGAAGCGTGCCTTCGACATTGCCCATTCCGAGTTGTTGACGGCAAGAGGCATTCGATCGTTGTCGCCCAATGACGAAGGCTACAAGGGCGTCAGCATCGGCAGCCACAGTGAGCGTGAACGTGCCTATCATAACGGGTCGGCATTCCCATGGCTGATTATGTTTTACGCAGATTTGTCGGTAAAACTGTTCGGTAAGACTTCGCTGCCTTATTTGGAAGATTTGTATAATGGCTTTGAGGAAGCCATCAAGGACAACGGTATCGGCACGGTGTCGGAGATCTATGACGGCAACCCGCCCTTCGAGGCAAGAGGTTGTATCTCGCAGTCGACGAGCGTGGGCGCCTTGCTTTACCTGCATTATCTGATTAAAGAATTAAATAAGAAAGGAGGCTCAAAATGAGAGTCCTGATGTTTGGATGGGAGTTCCCACCCCATATTACCGGTGGCCTTGGAACGGCCTGTTTCGGTATGACCAAAGGTTTGGCCAAGAATGATGTGGATGTGCTCTTCGTGGTGCCACGTGCTTACGGCGACGAGGACGAGACTAATGTGCGTCTGCTCAATGCCAGCGATGTGACCATCGACATCGATCACGAGAAAGACCGTAGCTATTGGGAGCGCGTGCAGTATATGGAGATTGGCTCCAATATCATCCCATATGTGGGACCAGAGGATTTCGCCCATGTGTTGGAGAATGACCGCCACGTGGTGGAAAACTTTAACCGCAGCGGCTCGGTATTTGCACGCAACTACCAGTTCTCTGGCAAATATGGTATGAACCTTATGGAAGAAGTGGCACGCTACGCCTTGATAGGCTCGTCGTTGGCCACGAAATACGATTTTGACGTCATCCACGCCCATGACTGGTTGACATATTCCGCAGGTATTGCTGCGAAGGAGACCACGGGCAAACCGTTGGTTGTGCATATGCACGCTACCGAGTTCGACCGTTCGGGCGAGAATATCAATACTGATGTGTATGCCATCGAGCGCAGGGGTATGGAGGCTGCCGACCGTGTCATCACGGTGAGTAACTTGACGCGCAACATCGTCATCAACAAATACGGCATCGACCCCGCCAAGGTCGTGACGGTACACAATGCCGTGGAGCCTAATGACAAACCTAAGTCAGAGTATGAGCGCAGCGGCTTGGATGCCAAGGTGGTGACCTTCCTCGGAAGAATCACCTATCAGAAAGGCCCTGAGTACTTCATTGAGGCGGCCTACAAGATCCACCAGGTCGATCCGAGCATCCATTTCGTGATGGCGGGCACGGGCGACATGCTGGAGAAGATGATTCGTCGTGTGGCTCAGCTCGGTATGGGCAGCCATTTCCACTTCACGGGATTCCTGAAGGGTGAGGCCGTCGACCAGATGTTCGCCATGACCGATGTGTTCGTCATGCCGTCCATCTCTGAACCGTTCGGCATCGTGCCGTTGGAGGCTATGCGCTTGAATGTGCCGGTGGTCATCAGCAAGCAATCGGGTGTCTCCGAGGTCGTCAAGCATGCCTTGAAGGTCGACTTCTGGGACATCAACGGCCTGGCCGACGCTATTTACGGTCTCTGCCATTATGAGACCTTGGCCAACTGTTTCAAGGATCAAGGCAAGGACGAGGTGGACAGCCTCAAATGGGAACTGGCCGCGAAGAAGATTAAGGCCGTGTATGAGTCGGTAGCTAAGTAAGAATAATAAAAACACTACAATATGAGTAAATCAATCTGTTTCTATTTCCAAGTGCATCAGCCTTACAGGCTTCGCACATATCGTTTCTTCGAAATCGGCAAGAAACATTATTACTATGATGACTTTAGCAACCGTATGATTATGCGGCGTGTGGCGGAAAAGTGCTATCTGCCCATGAACGAGTTGCTGATGCGCCAAATCGATAAGTTTGGCGACAAGGTCAAATTCGCGTTCTCGTTTTCGGGCGTGGTCATCGATCAGATGGAGCAATTTGCACCAGAGGTGCTGGAAAGCTTCCAGAAACTGGTCGCCACGGGTAAGGTAGAAGTGCTCTCCGAGACCTATGCCCACTCCCTGGCATCGATGTCCAATCCCGACGAGTTCAAACGTCAGGTGACGGCTCACAAGCACAAGATGAAAGAAGTGTTTGGCATCACGCCCAAGACTTTCCGCAACACCGAGTTAATCTATAGCGACGAGATCGGTGCAGCAGTGGCTGACATGGGCTACAACCTCATGCTTACCGAGGGTGCCAAGCACATTTTGGGTTGGAAGAGCCCCAACTACATGTACGCCAATGCCATCAACCCGAAACTAAAGGTGCTGCTGCGCAACTTCAAGTTCAGCGACGAGATTGCTTTCCGCTTTGTGCAGGATGGCTTCCGTGCCGAAGATTTTGTGAACTGGCTCAATGCCCTGCCAGAAGAGGAAGAAGTGGTCAACATCTTTATGGATTACGAGACATTCGGTGAGCACCAGTCGGCTGAGACGGGCATCTTCAGCTTTATGGAGGCTTTGCCTGAGGCCATACTGAAAGGCAGCAAGTTCAAGTTTGCCACACCTCAGGAACTGGCCAAGGCCTTGCAGCCAGTGAGTGCCGTCAATGTACCCAATGTGCTGTCATGGAGCGATGAAGAACGCGACCTTACGGCTTGGCTCGGTAACCCCTTGCAGGACGACGCTTTCCGCGCTTTGTATGACCTAAATACCAAGGTACACCGTATCAAGGACGAGGAGTTGCAGCAAGATTGGACGCTGCTCCAAACTTCCGACCATTTCTATTATATGTGTACAAAATGGCTCTCTGACGGGGTGGTACACAAGTACTTCAACCATTATGCCTCGCCGTATGATGCGTATATCAATTATATGAATGTGCTTACAGACTTCACTGACCGTGTGACGAAACTGTCGAAACGGAAAGTGGCTAAAGTAGAGTAAATGATTTCCCGAAGGAATCTGTTTTTTTGAATTTTGAATTTCGAATTTTAAATCTTGAATTTTAAATGAAAACCCCCGAATACCTTTTTGAAACCAGTTGGGAAGTGTGTAACATGGTGGGCGGCATCTACACGGTGCTATCCACGAAGGCGAACGTGATGCGTCAGCTGCTGGAGGACCACTATATCACAGTGGGTCCCGATGTGGTGAAAGAAGCACACGAGACATTGTATTTTGTTGAAGATAACGAACTCTTTCCAGAGTGGCGCGAAAGGGCATTGGCACAGGGACTCAAGTTCCGCGTTGGACATTGGAAAATAGAAAGTAGTCCCATCGCCATCTTAATTGACTATACGACACTTTATCAGTCTAAGAACGACATCCTCACGCATCTTTGGGAACAGTATGAACTCGACAGCATCCGCGGCCAGTGGGACTACATCGAGCCTGTATTGTTCGGCTATGCTGCTGGTCAGGTAATTGAGAGCTTCTGTAGCTTTTATTTGCCACAGACCAGCAACATTGTGGCGCAGTTTCACGAGTGGATGACGGGCTCGGGCGTACTGTATTTGAAGGAGCATTGCCCACAGATCGCCACCGTATTCACCACCCACGCCACATACCTCGGTCGTGCCATCTCTGGCAACGGGCTGTCGCTTTACGACAACCTGAAATCCTACTTGCCTTCGGTAATGGCCATGCAGTTTAATGTGGTCTCGCAGCAGTCGATGGAGCAAAAGGCAGCCAAGAATGCCGATTCCTTCACGACGGTGAGCGACATTACTGCCCAGGAATGCGAGCAATTCCTCTATCGTAAACCCGATGTGGTGACGAAGAATGGCATCGACCATACCTTTAGACAAGACGAGGCTGCCTTTGAAGAAAAACGCAAGAATACAAGGGCACAAATCTTGAAGATTGCCAGCACGCTGTGTGGCGAGACGCTCGACCCCAACTGCCTGATGGTACTCAACAGCGGGCGATATGAGTTCAAGAACAAGGGCATCGACCTCTTCATTGAGGCCTTGCGCCGTCTCAACGAAGACAAGAACTTGAAGCGTACAGTGCTCGGCGTGATAGCTGTACCAAGCAATATTGCCGGACCCTCAAAGGACTTGCAGCACCGCCTCGATGGCACCAACGCCATTATGGGCCACACAGATTTTCCTGCTACGCACCATGTCTTTGATTATGAGAACGATGCGATTTTAAACACTTTGCGCGATTCGGGCTTGCAGAACGATGCCAACGACAAGGTGAAGGTGATGTTTGTGCCAGCCTACCTTAATGGCAGCGATGGAATATTCAATTTGACTTATTCCGAGTTCCTTGCCGCTTTTGATTTCTCGGTATTCCCTTCCTATTATGAGCCTTGGGGCTACACACCGCTTGAGAGTGTGGCCTTGGGCATTCCCACCCTGACTTCCGATGTCTCTGGTTTCGGCAAGTTTGTGCAACAGGAATTTGCGGACAATGAGGCTGTGACCGTTGTGCCGCGTCAGCAAGGTGATAATAATAAGGTGATAGATGAAATCGTGTCAGCTTTGCGTCGTTTCTTGAGTTTGACCGACAAAGGTATGACCGAAATTTCGGAAGCCGCCTTGAAAGTGGCTGATAAACTGCTTTGGAAAGACTTGATTGTTAGTTATCAGAAAGCCTGGGATGTGGCTCTCGAGAAATCGGGTGGTCGTCATTATATGATGGAGCCTGTGCCTTATGCTGAATTGATGCATGAGGTGGTCTATCAAAAGAATGATGCTCCAAGTTGGAAAAAGGTGTTGGTAAAACCTGTCTATTCGCTTGAGATGCAAAAACTTGAAGAGCTTTCGCGCAACATTTGGTGGTGTTGGAATGTGGATGCCATCGAACTCTTTGAGTCCATTGATCCTGAGACTTGGAAAACCACGGAACAAAATCCAGTCGCATTGATGGGTAACCTTTCGGTGGAGCAAATCAAGGCTTTGGAAAACAACAAGGATTTTGTTGAACGCCTGAACAAAGTTTACGATCAGTTTAAGCAGTACATGGAGCAGCCGACGAGGCAGAATGATCTCATCGCCTATTTCAGTATGGAATACGGCTTGATGAAGAGCCTTAAGATTTATTCGGGCGGTCTTGGCATCTTGGCTGGTGACTATATGAAACAGGCCTCTGACTCCAACGCCAATATGGTAGGAATTGGACTATTGTATCGTTATGGCTATTTCACTCAGGAAATCACCGTTTCGGGCGAACAGCAGGCAGATTATATTCCGCAAAAGTTTTCGCAACTGCCCTTGCAACCTGTATATAACGACAAGGGCGAATGGGTGAAAGTGAGCATTGCCTTCCCAGGCAGGTCAGTCTATGCAAAGGCTTGGCGCGTCAATGTGGGTAGGGTAGGGCTGTACCTCTTGGATACTGACATCGAGGAGAATTCGCCTGAGGATCGTGGCATCACGAGCCGACTCTATGGAGGCGACAGCGAGATGCGCATCAAGCAGGAGATGTTCCTCGGCGTGGGCGGCATTCGTTTGCTCGAGGCAATTGGCTTGAAGCCAACGGTTTACCATTGCAACGAAGGCCACGCTGCTTTTAGCGGTTTGGAGCGTTTGCGCGTTTACATCAACAAGCACAACCTCGACTTCGATGTGGCGCTTGAGTTGGTAAGAGCTTCTACCTTGTTCACGACGCATACGCCTGTCCCGGCAGGTCACGATGCCTTTGAGGAACACCTCATCCGCACCTATATGCCCCACTATGCCAACCGTATGAATATCAGTTGGGAACGCTTTATGGGATTGGGTCGCTTCAATCCCAACAACCCGAATGAGAAGTTCTCGATGAGTGTGTTGGCCACCAACCTCAGCCAAGAGGTGAATGGTGTGAGCAAGATCCACGGTCGTGTGTCGAGAGAAATGTTCCAGTCGTTGTGGCCAGGCTATTTCGCCGAGGAGAACCATATCGGTTATGTCACTAATGGCGTGCATCTGCCTACCTGGAGCAACCGCTTGTGGCAACGCCTTTACAAAGAGACCTTTGGTCCTGATTACATCGACCACCAGTCGGAGGTGAAGATGTGGGAGAAAATCAACGAGGTGCCGGATGATACCATCTGGAACATCCGCAAGCAGTTGAAGCACGAGTTGATGGACTATCTTTCGGAAAAAATCAAGGAAGATATGCGTCAGCGACATGAAAGTCCGAAACTCATTATGCAGACAGTCAACAACTTGAACGAGAATGCTTTAATTGTTGGCTTTGCCCGCCGTTTTGCCACCTATAAACGAGCCCATCTGTTGTTTGGCAACTTGGAGCGTCTTTCGCAGCTGGTTAACGACCCGAAACGTCCCGTCATCTTCCTTTTCGCAGGTAAGGCACACCCCAACGACAAGGCAGGACAAGACTTGATTAAGATGATTATCGACATCTCGCGCCGTTCGGAGTTTATTGGTAAAATATTGTTTATCAGCAACTATGATATGGAACTCGGCGGCCGCTTGACCAGTGGCGTGGATGTGTGGCTCAACACTCCGACACGTCCGCTCGAAGCCTCTGGAACGAGTGGTGAGAAGGCTGTGATGAACGGCGTGCTCAATTTCTCCGTCTTGGACGGCTGGTGGGCCGAGGGCTATCGTCCCGATGCAGGCTGGGCTATCCAAGAGAAGCGTACCTATCAAGACCAGCGTTATCAGGATGAGATGGATGCCGAGACTATCTACAACACACTTGAGAATGAGATTGTTCCGCTCTATTATGCCCGTAATGTGCATGAAGTGCCCACGGGTTGGGTAGCTGCCATGAAGAAATGCCTCAACGAGATTTCACCGAGGTTCACCATGAAACGTATGATGGACGACTACTTCGATCAGTATTACAACAAGTTGATAGAGAGGACCAATTGGATGCGTGCCAATCGCTATAAGAAAGCATTCGAGATCAATGCTTGGAAGACGCGTGTGCGCAACAACTGGGACAAGGTGGAGGTGAAATCGTTGATTTTGCCCGACACCAATGTGCGTCCCTTGACCTTCGGTGAACAGTTCATCGCTGAAATCACGTTGCTCACACCCGACCTTGAGGCCGGCGACTTAGCCATTGAGTTGCTCTTTGGCAAGAAGAACAACGAGTTGGTGGATGAAATCACGTCCGTGTACAAGATGAAGCTTGTTGACTCAGGTGACGGATGGGTGAAGTATTACATCAAGGTGCCGATTACGCGTGCTGGCGTGTACAACTTCACTTTCCGGGTTTATCCCACCAACAAGATGTTACCGCATAGGCAAGACTTCCCGTTGGTGAAGTGGATTTGACCTGTTGAAGACGGAAAAATGGGAAAGACAATCGCCTTTCCCATTTTTTTTTGCACTTTATTTTAAAAAAAATGCATTTTCGACTAAGGGTAAAACGCCTCTCGCGCGTCTTATAGGTGTCGACAAAATGTTAAACGCGTTTACTATGCATTCTTTTTTTACTACAATGCCTAGCAAAAATGCTGTCACCATGCCTTTTGGCACTGGTGCGTTTCTCATTTACACACACAGAAACAATTCAATTCACTTATTTATTAACCAAAATTATTCATTATGAAAAAGAAAGTATTTTCTTTGATGATGATGCTCTTGCTTGCCGTTACAGGCTTTGTGAGAGCAAATGAACTGACCGTACACGATGGTACAGCTACCAACGGTTACGTGCCGGTTTACGGCTATTATGCCGATGCTTACCTCAAGGCTGAGTTTGTGATGCCTGCGGCCGAGCTTACCGCTATGGCCAATGGTGACATCACAGCCATGAAGTTCTATGCTTCTCAGTCGAGTGTGAGCTGGGGTGCTGCCAACTTCCAGGTCTTCATGACCGAGGTGGACAATGCCTCAATTAGTGATTTCAATGGCCCTGGTACCATTGTGTACGAAGGCTCATTGAGCATCAGTGGCGGAGAAATGAACGTCACTTTCACCACTCCTTACCATTACAATGGAGGCAATCTTCTCATCGGTATTTACAATACCGTTACGGGAACTTATGTGACCTGCACATGGTATGGTGAGTCGGTGACTGGCGCTTCTGTGCAAGGCTACAACTACAGCAGCTTGGCATCTGTCACTGGTTATCAGCGCAACTTCCTGCCTAAGACCACCTTCACCTATACTGGTGGCGGCGGTGGCGGTGTTGGCGACCAACTCCATGTGAAATACATGGACGGCAATGAAGAGGTTGTCGACAGACTGGACCTCGGTGTTCGCCCAGTTGGTGCTTGGATGGAGCCTTTCGACTTCACCATGTACACGGAAGGTGCTGCCTACACTGTCAATGTGCTCGACTTCACGCCGAGCGACGGCTTGTTCACGGTTGCTGGTGAGGAACTTCCTTTCCAGGTGACCCGCAATGCCGACGTTGCCTTGAACATGACGACCAATGGCACTGAAGCTGGTGTGATCGATCGTCAGTTCGTGGCCATCACCGAAGGTGACCGTGCCGCTCACATCTGGCCTGTCACGGTTGAGCTCTACGCTCCCGAGGTTCCTGATGTTTGGGAGAAGGCTTGCACTGAAGCCACCACGTTCCCCTTCGTGGAGGTTCCTGCTACGGCTCACAACATTGTCCTGCACAACGACTACACCCTGCCTTTCCCCGAAATTCCGGAAGGTGTGGATGCCGTCTACAAACTTGTGTTTGACCAAGATGTGATGCTGAATGCCAGTGTTACTGCTGGTGAGGATGGTAAGGTCGCTCTTTACAGAGACGGCTTTGAAGGCGAAGGCGGCCCGATGGCTAACAACAACTATACTGGTGTTGTTGGCGGTGGTGGTTCTGCTGGTGCCCCGTTTGAGGCTCAAATCGGTGAAGGTACAAATACTTTGACCTATTTCCCATTCCATACCCTTTGGAAATACTCTCTCGCCGAGAACCTCTTCCTCGCTTCTGAGTTGACTGAGGCCGGTGTGACCACCGCTTCGATGACCAGCTTGAGCTGGTATGTCGCCTCAACGACTTGCACGACACCCCAAAACAACATCGAAATTTGGATGGCTAATGTGGGTGATGAGGCCTTGACTACCACCTCGCACACCACTGCTGGTATGACTCTTGTCTATACCGGTAATGACGTGCTTCCTGTTGCTGGTGAATGGAATGAGTTTGTGTTTAACCAAGGAAACTTCGCTTGGGACGGCCATAGCAACATCCTGATCCTGTGCCAACGCAACAACGGCGAATGGCAAGGTTCCATCAGCTGGCAGACCCACAACCCTGGCTTCGCTGGCACGAGCTATGCATACACTGACAGCAATGCTTATGATGCAGGCACCCAAAGCTACTCGATGAGCACTTCATCCACGAACCGTGCTAACATCATCATGAAGGGTGGCAGCCGCATTAATCGCGACAACGTTGCTCTTGAAGAAGGCTTTGAAGGCGGTTCGATGCCTGCTGGCTGGACTTCCGAAGGTGATAATGAATGGTCGGTTGGAACTGGTGACTATAGCACATCTACAGGTGCTAATACTGGTTCTTATAACGCCTTAATCACTCACAACGATAGAGACGATGAAACCTATCTTGTCACTCCCGCTATGAATTTGAGCGGCGCCACTCAAGGCACCCTTAGTTTCAGCATGGTGAATAGAAGCTGGGCTGGTGATATTGACGAACTTGGTGTTTACTATCGCGTCAATGGCGGTGCATGGAACCAATTGTACTACACCACTGATGCCCATGCCTCTTGGACTGCCATCAGCAACATTGCTCTTACTGGCTTTGCTGCAAATTACCAGATTGGTTTCAAGATGGTTGACAACTATGGTTATGGTATTGGCCTCGATGACATCGTTGTCACTTGCAATGGTGGCGGTGGCGATACCCCGACTCCGACTCCCACTCCTGAGAGCGATATGGTTTACGGCCCCGTCATCGAGAATGCCGCTGTTGAGGCTGGCACCTACTACTTGGTCGCTTCTTCAACGACTCCCGATTTCGAGGTTACGATCAATGCTGAACCTATGCCTTGCCCGGCTGTTGAAGGCTTCGCTTTCAACCCGACTCCTGCCGACAATGCTGATGAGGTTGAGCCTGGTAGTGTGACTCTGCGTTGGAACATCCCGGACTATGCCACTGGTTGGCGTCTGGTCTTCGGTTCCACCTATCACCCGGAACCCGGTCATGTCCAGACTATCATCTATCCTGAAGAAGGCTGGTGCACCGCAATGACCAACAGCTATACTGTGCGCAACCTGTGGAACAACACCAACTATTTCTGGCACGTTGAGTTCAACAACAACGGTTCTTGCCCTGAAGGCGTGAGCAGCCCGATCTGGGGCTTCACGACCCACCTCAATATCCCGAACAACCTCACTGCTGATGACTACACTGTCTTCAACGATGAGACCGTCACGCTGCATTGGAACGCTGTTGTTGACCGTACCTATCGTCAATACTTCATCTATCGCGATGGTGTGAAGGTTGGTGAAACTCAGGTGAACAACATCGGCAACACGTCCTTCACCGATGGTCCTCTGGTATACAATATGGATGGCTACACCTATTATGTGACAGCTATTTATGATGAAGGCGAAAGCAATCCTTCAGATCCTATTACTGTTAGAGTCTCTGGCTATGGTGATGTGAACGGTCACGTCTATGAGCAAGACGGTACGACTGGCATCGCTGGTGCCACCGTTACAATGGTTGGTCAAGATGAGTTTGGTGACGCACACACCTACAACTTCACGACTGATGGTCAAGGTTACTACACGGGTCACATCTATGCTGGCAGTTATGACGGCTCTGCCGCCTGCAACGGCTACCAGCCCATCGATGCCCCCGTCCAGGGCAACCCGATTGCCATTACCTTCAACGAGATGACTTCTCCGATCGACTATATGCTCGACGAGAACTTCTACACACCTTGCTCGGTTGTTGCCCAATACTATCCTGACTCAACGGACATCAATGCTCCGTATGTGAAGGTGTTCTGGGGCTGCGGCCTGCCTGGTGAGGAAATTGTTGAACCTTTCGAGACGGGTGACTTCAGCCAGTTCGATTGGCAGCTCGACAACAACTATCCTTGGAGCATCACCACCAATCAGCCTTATGAAGGCACCTACTGCATGAAGAGCGGCGGCGCTGGCGTGGCTAGCGTGACGAGCAACATGACCGTGACGGTTGACATTCCGGCCGACGGTATCATGAGCTTCTACGGCAAGATCTCCTGCGAAAGCAACTGGGATT
>JAEEGK010001361.1_pt1 | contig 61261 bp, 52 predicted proteins | sample 8958771 | NCBI WGS metagenome assembly JAEEGK01 (sample SAMN16246547, study PRJNA631951) | gut metagenome | biome: gut microbiome; feature: rumen; material: SC-attached | host: Bos | place: Iran: Karaj | collected 2018-10 | reverse complement strand
ATGACTGCCGCTATTCGTAAGTATTTCGACGAACATCCGGAACACTTTGACCCGCGCCAGTACCTCAAGCCGGCTCGCGAAAACATGCAGAAGATGTACGAACACAAGATCGTTGACGTTCTTGGTTCTAACAACAAGCTGTAATTTTTACGGCCCTTCGGCAAGCTCACTTCGGCCATGCTCAGTGCAGGCAGGGACCTTCAAGGTCGGTGAGCCTGTCGAACCGAAAAGCTTTGAAAAACACCTCGGAACATTCCGGGGTGTTTTTTTATATTTAAAGCAAATTAAAGAAGGTTTTATGCATATGTTCGGAAAGTGCAAACATTTATTTTTTGTTTCTGTCATTCTTTTGACGTTGAGTACAATGGCCTCGGCCAATACATGCACAGAAGCTATGTTTGGAGTGAATTCATTCGTCCTTCGAGATATGGCACGTATTGATTCATCTTACTTTAACGAGCGAGGAAATGAATGGACTCACAAATATATTTACAATGAAAATGGGCAATTAGAGCAAATGCTTTTTGATTCAAAAGAAGAAGGTTCAAAAGCCGAAGTTCTTTACTTTTATTACGACACCACAGAAACAGCCCTCAAAAATAAAGACTCAGAATACATCATATTGAACTGCAATACACAGGACACCTTGTGCATTCGTCAAAAAGTTTATTACGACGGAACGTTCCAAGGGGAACAAATCAGCAAAAGAACCACAAATTACGCAAGTTCAGAAACGATAGAATCATCGACACATTGGTTCACGGAACGAATTCTAAAAAATGACACGCTATTTGAAATCCAATACTTCGACTACAACACAGATTCCGTACGAAAGAATCAAAATCTAATCGTTGCAGATTCTACAGACGATTTCAAATGTTTCGAATACAGAGGTGACGACAATACAATAAGTTCTATGACATACAAGCCGAATGAAAATGGCTATTCTATAAGCATTGAGGAGGGAACCTATCTCAGAGAATTTTTCTTCGTGAATAAAGACAAAACATCCTCCCTCCGCAAAACAGTAAAGCGCGTCAAAATCGCACCCAAATCCCGTTACTTCGACTTGCTAGGCAGATACAAATTCACAAAATAATTTTAAAAGCTTAAGACACCTCGGAACATTCTGGGGTGTTTTTAATACCATACAATCTTACGTTGAAATCAAGTTGTGGCAAAGCCAATTGCAATCAATAACTTGTTTTGTATTGTTCGGTTTCCCTGCATTTTGGGTCGTTTTTAAATACAGTGAACCGATTATCTTCAGACGTGCGGGTTAAACCGCGCGGTTTTTTCTTTCTAGAAAACAATTTCTAAGCGAAACTCTGGATGAAAACCATGCTTGGAATCATAGGTATCGGTTACCAAGTACCCTAACGAACCGGCTCCATGAATCCAAATATTTGAAATTTTAAGATAAACATTCAAATCGGAATGGAACTTGAAATAAAATTTTTTGCCAGGGCTAAAGACAAACCAGTCCATGTTATACCCCACCCCCAAAGACAACGGGACGTACTTTCGTACAAAGAAAAATTCCATTGAAGGGTTTAAAACCGTCATTAAGCCAATTAAGGGATATGCCACGCCCATTGCCGTAGTTGAATCAAGTCCAGGACCTACCCCACATCCCATTGCAATTGCAAAAGCCCCAGCCATGACTAGATTTTGAAAAGTTCCAACACGATAATCAGAGCCGTCTTTTATCAATCGTAACGACATAACATCTGACGAAGCTCGAAAAAAATCATTAAAAGCATAGGAGACATTTAAAGAAAATGCGAAATCATTGAATTCAAACTTTTGAAAATTTGCCCACGAAAAAGCAAATTCAACATGAGAAGAATCGTTAATCCGACCGCTGTAAGTCGATCGCTCCGCTTCCTCCGCAAACAAACTTGTCGAAAAGAGAAATACCAATATTACAATCAAGCGCTTCATATACAGTAATATACAAAATCAACTCAAAGATGAAATTTAACTTTTCCTATATTTACAGCAAATTAAAAGGAGGATTTATGAACCACCCCTATAAAAGTATTTTCTTGACCATCATAACCATTTTTGCATTGAGCACAATAGCTTCGGCAAATACCTGCACAGACGCTTATTTTATTTCACAGGCTCATGCAACATTTAATCAAGAAAGCAATTTCCGTTTAGATTCTATTTTCTTTAGCCAATCACCAGCTGGATGGAAAGGGAAAAAGTTTTTTTATAACAATTCGTTAATTGAAAAGGTGATGGTTGATTTTAAACGCAACGAAACCCTTCCTGCTTATTGGTTCTTTTATAGAGATACAAATGAAACCGTTTTAAACAAAAATGGCTTTTATGAATATATTGATTCTACCTACAAAAAACAAGATACATTATTTCATCATTTGAAAACATACTATGACGGCGATTATAAAAGTACACAGATTTACAAGATAACTACAGATTATTACAGTGAAAAGATGATTTATGAAGATAAAACAAATTTATTTGAATTATTTTTAAAGCAAGACTCAATTATAGAAATAAAGAATTTTAACTATAATACAGATTCTTCAACAGTAAAACAAACATTCTACGTTGCAGAAGCCAATGACGATTATAAATGTAATGAATACGACGAGCAACAAAATCTCATACACACTTATACATACAGTCCCACGGAGAACGGATTTTCATTAAAACAAATTGAAGGCGATAAATACACCGAAATATTTGTTATCAACGAAGAAAAAATCAGGACCTCCATCCGCAAGACGCTCAATCATGCAAAAATTCCTCCCAAGGCCCGCTACTTTGACCTCCTCGGCAGATTCAAGTTCTCCAAATAATTTCAAGAGCTTAAGGCACCTCGGATTTTTTCCGAGGTGTTTTATATTTGCAGTAATTCTTTAGGAGTATACAATGTCGCATTTCTGTATTACTAAGCAGTTTGTTCTGATTTCCACTACCCTCCTCGCCCTCGGCGCAACAGCCTCGGCAAACACCTGCACAGACGCCCTCTTTAGAGTTTATGCAAATTCGCTGCTCAATAACGACGGAGGAGACCGAGTAGATTCTCTTTACAGTTCCAACAGCACGAAATACAATTACGAGAACGGGAAACTCGTCCATATCCATAAAGACAAGAGAGAAAATAGCAGCGACTACCTGGACTTGTACATCTACTATACTTCGGATGAATCCGCATTGAAGAGAAAAGGGCGCGAATACCTCGTGTCCGACTGCAGCGTGAAAGATACCTTGTGCTTCAAGCAGAAGGTGTACGACGAAGGGATGGCGTACGAAGGCTCGTTGACAACAAAAATCACGAAAAACTACGTCAGCCACGAGACGATAGAACCTGCCGGGAACAAGTTTGAAGAAGTCATAATGATGAAGGACACCGTCATCGACAGAACCATTCTTGGCTCCAAATCGAATCCGCAAAAAGTGAGCGAGATGCTCTATTCTGCCGACAAGAAAGACGACAAAAAGTGCTACATAAACATGAGCGGCAAGACTTACGGCGAATTTGCGTACAAGCCCAACGACAAGGGTTATTCCATAGCCTTCAGCATTACCGAAGGCAAGACGTCTTTCGAGTATTTCGTAACCAACGCCGGTGAAGCCCAAGCCATCCGCAAACACTTAAGCCGGTCATGATTTCCCCGAAAATGCGCTACTTCGACCTTCTCGGCCGTTATAAATTCAGCAAGTAAATCATCAATTATCAATCATCAATTATGCTCTGCCCTCACTGCCACGCCCCTCTCAAGGATAACGCCACGTTCTGCCCGCATTGCGGGAGCGACGCCGACACCGGCTGGAAAGACGGTGCCGAGTTTGCCGACCTCGAATCGCCGGATTACGACGAGATTGTGGAGAATGAGTTCGGGACGGACGAATACGGCAACAAGAAGAAAAAGGCAAACCCGATTGCCGTCGTAGCGGCAATCGTCGTCGCGATCGCGTTCATCGCCGCCATGGTCATAAGGTAGCCGGCGCATAGTAGCCAAACGGCCAGATCTTTTCTGGTAGACTTATCAGCCAAACGGCTTGGCACTGCCTAGCGGATCATGCTTTCGAGTTCCTTGATGAGCGTCATGGCTTCGGCGAAGTCGTAATCGTTCACCTTCTCCTTGATCGTGCGCATTTTCGCCTCGATTTCTTCGCCAAAGGCGATTCCTTCGAGTTCCTCGATGACGCGCTTGCACTTGGTTGTCGAGCAGGCATCCACGAACACCCTGAGCTGGGCCAGTTGCTTCTTGAGAATGTTTGTCGCTTCCGGAGTGCGGTTTTTCTTGACCTGGCCAGCATGTTCCGGCAAAGTGATCACCTTCAGCGATACTTCCAGGTCAGAGATGAGTTCGAGAAGTGACTTTTCGAATTCGTTGAAGGTGTCGAAATTCTTGACTTTCTTGACCAGTTCGCTTTCGAGTGTCTGCCCGAGACGGTGCAGGTGGTTCGACCCGATTGTTCCGCAAAGGCCCTTGATGGTATGGACCATTCGCGCCGACTCTTCGAAACGGTTTTCCTCGAGCATCTTGCGGAGTTCTATGGAGCACTTTCCGTAATCGCGGACAAAGCCCTGGACAATCTTGAGGTAGAGCGACATCGAGTTGTTGGCGTGGTACAGGCCCGTGGTGGCATCGAAATTGCGCACCTTCTGGAACTGCATGACAAAGGCCGATTCCTCGCTGTCCGGCTGCGATGGCGGCAATAGCTGGATTGTCGCCTCCTGCTGGGGTGCCTCCCCCGCAATCTGCAGGAACTTCGCCAGTTCCTCGTAAAGCAGCGGCGGATCGATCGGCTTGACAATGTAGGAGTTCATCCCGACTTTTAGGCACTCGTCCTTGTCTTTCTGGAAGGCGCGGGCACTCATTGCGAGGATAGGCAATTTCTTGAAATACTCGTCATCCATGTTGCGGATGAGCTTTGTCGCGGTAAAGCCGTCCATCACGGGCATCTGGATGTCCATGAGCACGAGGTCGAATGCCTTCTCGGCCAGCTTTTCGATGGCCTGCTTGCCGTTTTCGGCCACCATGGCGGTAAGACCCACGCTGTTCAAAAGCGATACGGCCAGTTCCTGGTTCATCTGGTTGTCCTCGACCAGGAGAATCTTGGCTTCCTTGAAGTATATCTTGCGCTTTTCCTTCTTGACCTGCTTCTTGTAGCTGAGTTCCAGCCCAAAGGCCTGCTGCATCGCGCCGAGCAGGTTCACCATCTGCAGGGGCTTGGCGACACAGCTGTTGTAGTGCAGTTCCTCGGTCGCCTTCTTCGCATTTTCCTCGTCAAAGTTGATCGGGTGCATCAGGATTTTCGGGATATCCTGCATCGTTTCGGGCAGCCCGTGCGCAAAGTCGAAGCCGCCGAGGAAAGGCATGTCGTAATCCACAATGAACAAGTCGAACCGGGCCTCCCCTGCCGCCTCGTGGGCCTGGATCACGTCGAGCGCCTCGTCTACGGTCATGGCTTCCTCGACAACGCACTGCAACCTTTCGAGCAAGTGACGGAGCACCTTCCTGAGTTCGGCGCTGTCATCCACGAGCAAGACGTTCTTGCCCTTGAAGGACTTTTCTTCCTTCCACTTGGGTTCTGCCGTCTGCGGGGCAATGGGGAACGTGAGACGGAAGAAGAACTTGGAGCCGACACCGGCTGTACTTTCCACGTTGAGCTGGCCGCCCATGAGTTCCACGAGGGACTTCGTAATGACAAGCCCAAGCCCGGTTCCGCCGTACTTGCGGGTCGTGGAGCCGTCCGCCTGGGTAAAGGCATTGAACAGGCGCTCGACTTGTTCGGGAGTCATGCCGATACCCGTATCCGACACGCTGATGGCAAGCCTTACGTTCGTGTCTGTCGCCTGCTCGATTTCGATACGGAGCGTGATGTTGCCCTTCTCGGTAAACTTCGTCGCGTTGTTGATGAGGTTCGTGAAAATCTGCGAGAGGCGCAGCGGGTCGCCCAGGAGGACTTCCGGGATGTCGGGATCCACGTCGATAATGAGTTCGATAGGCTTCGATGCAATACGGACCTGGGCAAGCGTCGTGACTTCGCTGATGACATCGTGGAGCACGAGCTGCGTGATTTCCAGTTCCTGCTTTTTCGCCTCGATTTTCGAGAAGTCCAAAATATCGTTGATGATGGCGAGCAGTGATTTTGCCGCATGGCCAATCCGGTCGACGAATCCGCGCTGGCGGTTGTCGAGGTCGGTTTCGGCAATCAAGTGGACCATGCCGATGATGGCGTTCATCGGGGTGCGGATTTCGTGGCTCATGTTCGCAAGGAACTCGCTCTTGGCCTGGGTCGCCTTCTCGGCAATTTCACGGGTCGCGACCACTTCGGAAATGTCGGTCATCGAGAGCATGTAGCCCACGATGGATTCCTGCGCCTTGAGCGTCACGGCTTCGCCGCGGAACCAGATGTCGCTGCCGTTCGCGAGCGAGAGCATGAACGAATCCTTCCATGTGTCCTGGAAGCGGAACGCCTTGCCCACGGATTCGCACACGGTCTCGGGCAAGCCGAATTCCTGCAGCTTGTCGAGCGAGACGCCGAGGAAATCGCGCCAGTTCTTGTCGAAGATATCCGCAATCTGCTTGGACATGTACTTGACGTTCATGTTCCTGTCGAAGATAATCAGCAGCGAACGGTCGCCGGAAAGCAGGATGGTATCGAGGATGGTATCTTTCTGGATGCCGCTCGTCTCATCGTTAATCATGAAGAGGTAGCGGATGGTGCCGTTGTCTTCGACCAGAATCTGGAAACTGATTTCCCACCAGACTTCTTCGCCGTGCTTGTTCGTCACCGACACGATAATCTTGCGTTCGCTCGGATAGAGGTCACCGCCCATGGCCACGCGGTGCGCGAAATGCTTGAACTGGTCCGACGGAATGTAGTCGAAGAGGATTTGCCCCTTCATCTCCTTCCCTTCTTCCTTGAAGAATGTCTCGATGTTCGCACTCGCATGCAGAATGTCGTAGGTGTCGCTGGTCAAAATGAGCGAAAGGTGCGGGCTACCCAGCAGCGTGTCGAACAGCGTACTCGAATGCACGCTTTCGCGCAAGTCCTTCTTGATGAAAAGCCGGAACAGTACACCCGAAACAAATACCGAGAACGATATGAGCAAAAGCACGATGAGCGCCATGATCAGCTGCATTGCGGAAAGGTCCTTCTTCAGCTTCATGACGACCTTGTTCTGCTGGAGCACGTGAACCATGTAGAATGGTGCATGGCTCATCCGCACAATCATGAACACCATGTCTTGCCGGTGGACGTTTGTCTTCTCTATACGCAAGACATTCCCTTTCCGGAGCGTGTCTGGATTGAAGGAGTCCTCGATCAGGTGGAAAAGATCCATTACGGTATCTTGTGTGACCTTCCCCGTATTGAGCATGTAGGGGAAATGGGCAAAGATGTTGTTGTTCTGGGAATTGACGAGAATGGTGATGCCGCCTTCGTCGCGGACAATCCTACCCATGCTCTCGCGCAACTTGCTTATGCCATAGTCTTCGGCAACAATTCCCCGAATCTTGTCGGCCTTGTTCCAGATGGGCATGGAAAGGGTCATCACGGGTTTCTTTTCCATTCCCAAGTTCTTTGTCGTAGGCCCGGTGATAGCGAGTCCCTTGTTTCGGGCGGCTTCCAGGTACCACCCCTTTGTACGGAACTCTGCGTTGTTCTTGTCCAGCGAAATGTCGCGGGCGCTGACGAAGAAACCATCCGAGCCCCCGTAATAGGCGTCGAACATGCTGTTTTTCGACTGCACGTGTTTGAGCAGCTGACTCTTAATCGCATTCGGCCTGGTAACTCCCGCGAGTCTCCTGGGCAACAGCATAAAATCTTCGCTGATCGACCTGAGGTACGATTCCGTATCCATGGCCGTCTTTTTCAAGTTCTGCTCGGTACTGGTGTAGGAGGCTTCAATCAAGAAATTGCGAATGTAAAACGAAAAGATAAATACCATAGCCAGAGCAACGACGAACATCGGTGCTGTGTACACAACAGAAATGCGCCAGCCTAGTTTGCGACGCTTTATGTTCGCCGGACTATGGATCAAGTGGCTTTTTCCTTATCGTCAAATTGTTCGTAAATCTTGGGCAATTCAGGAGCGATTTTCAGGAAGGCCTCGACAACGTCGGGGTCGAACTGCTTGCCGCTCCCATTGCGGATTTCCTGGACTGCGACCTCGAACGGGTACGGTTCCTTGTAGGGCCTGCGCGAAACCAGCGCGTCGTACACGTCGGCCACAGCCATCATGCGCGCCCCGACCGGAATCTGGTCGCCCTTCAGGTGGTTCGGGTAGCCGTTGCCATCCCAGTGCTCGTGGTGCCCCAGGGCCATGTCGGCCGCGATACGCACCATCGGGTTGCCGTTGAGTTCCTTGGTCGCCTGCAGCAGAACCTCGTAGCCCATCTTGGGGTGCATCATCATGACGTCTCGCTCGGAATCCGAAAGCTTGCCCGGCTTGCGCAAAATCTCGTCGTGAATGCCCACCTTGCCAATGTCGTGCAGCGGTGCCGCCGTGGCATAGTAGTCGATATACTCGACGGACTTGATGTACATGCTGAAACGCGGATGGTCCTTGAGCTGTTCGGCAAGCTTCTGCACAATAATCTGCGTGCGGCGAATGTGCTCGCCCGTTTCGGGGTCGCGGTATTCAGCCAGAGAACCCAGGCTCGTGAGCATAACCTTCATCGTCTTACGGATGTCGGCAGTCTTTTCGAGAACAAGGTCGTTCAGATGGTCGCGCTGGAACTTGAGGTCAAGCTGGTTCTTGATGCGCAGCTTTACGAGGGAGGGGTTGAATGGCTTGGTAATGTAGTCCACGGCTCCTAGATCGAGCCCGGTCTGTTCGCTCTTGGCATCTGCTTTCGCTGTAAGGAAGATGACGGGAGTGTCGCGCAGGATTTTGCGCTCGTGAAGCTGGCGCAGCGTCTCGTAACCGTCCATTTCCGGCATCATCACGTCCAACAAGATAAGATCCGGATGAATCTTGTCCGTCAGCATAATGCCTTTTTCGCCATTCAAAGCCACATAAATATCGTAGTCCATAGACAGTATGCCGTCCAATACGTCGATATTGGTCTTGGTATCGTCTATAACCAGAATTTTGGCACGGGGTTTGTCCATATATTTGAATATATGCCTTTTTTTAAAAGTGGAACAATCTATTCTATTCCAAAGTGGAATATGCAAGACGCTTACAAATAATAAGATACGTTTTTTTTGGCCTAAAATTCCCTCAAATGAAGAAATTAGGCCAAATGGACAATTTTTCTATGAAAAATAGGGTCAAAACAGGAGTGTGACGCAAGTTATATTTATATTGAGGTGTATACAGGAATCTGAGTATGAGAAAAACGTGTTTCGGTATGGCATTTTTGGGCCTCGCCTTTGCGGGGGGTGTTTTTGCGCAGGAAGTCGTCGAGCTGGCCCCTTTTTGGCAGACATACGACTATTACGTGGTTGACTCTAGCGCAGGCGACCTCTACAACGACATGAACCTCCCCGACACCATCAAGGAGCATATTCCCGTCCCTGTCACCTGGGAAAGCAGCGACACGCTATTTTTGGGCCATGACGGCCGAATCAAGGGCCGCTTTGTCGGCGAGAACAAGGATGTCACCTTGACGGCGAGCATGACCAACATCGAATCCGGAAAGGTCGAAAAGAAGACCTACCAGATTTCCATCCACGGTTTCGAGCCGTATTCCAACTACCTTTTCGTGTATTTCCCCGCAAACGACAACGAGAACATCTATTACGCGCTGAGCAACGACGGGTTCAACTACACGCCGATGAACAACGGCAAGCGCGTGGTCGCCGCCGATACCGTGAGCGTGAAGAAGGGACTCCGCGACCCGCACGTGATGCGCGGCCCCGACGGCTGGTTCTACATGGTGAATACCGACATGAAGAGCGCCGAAGGCTGGGCTAGCAACCGTGGCATCGTCATGATGAAATCCAAGGACCTCATCAACTGGAAGCACAGCAAGGTGCATTTCCCGGACCGCTACAAAGGCAAGAACTTCGCGAACGTGACCCGCGTTTGGGCCCCCGAGACCATCTGGGACTCCAATTACGAGAACAAGGACGGAAGCAAGGGCCGCCCGCTCGTGTATTTCTCGCTTTTGACCAACGACGGGACCATTGAATTCGACAAGGTGTACTTCGCCTACGCGAACGAGGACTTTACCGACCTCGAGAGCGACCCCATCTTCTACTTCAGCCGCGGAAAATCCACCATCGACATGGACATTGTCTACAACCCGGCCGACAAGTACTACCACGCCTTCTACAAGAATGAGGGCGACGGCGGCATCAGCAAGGTCAGGGCGCTGGAACTCACCAAGGCGAACGGTACGGAAGCGGCCACCTGGTACCGCAAGAAAGACGGCCTGCAGCAGACGACCGAAGCCGTCGAAGGCGCTGGCGTATTCAAGCTCATCAACCAGGGAACGTGGATTCTGATGTACGACTGCTACAACAACGGGCATTACCAGTTCACGAGCAGCACCGACCTCGAAAACTTCAAGTTCGTGCAAGATACCAAGACGAGCGGAGCCTTTACGCCCCGTCACGGAACCGTACTCCCCATTACAGCCCAAGAGACCGCGACGCTGATGAAAGCCTTCCCCACCCCGGATTTCGAGCCGAGAGTCATCGAAATACCCGATTCCGTCGGCGTGAGCGAGGGTAAAAAGGTTGTCGGGCCGTGCAGCGGCACAAAGATCATTCCCTACGTGAAGATTGGCGATGGCGAATGGGACGAAACCACGGAAGTCAAGGTGAAAAAGGGCGCAAGCGTTACGTTCGGCCCGCATCCCTGGGACGGCAAGATATGGAGCTGGACCGGTCCGGACAAATTCAAGTCCACCGACCGCGAAAACACGCTCAAGAACGTGGACGGCGACAACAGCGGCTACTACACCGTAGTCTACACCAACGAGACCGGCTGCAAGAGTGAGGCCAAGATAAAGATGGTTGTCGACGACCCAGACAAGCCCTACGTGGATGAAGATACTACGACAACGGCAATTGCCCGGGACTACCGCGATTACGTGAAAAGCATGCGCCGCAACAGCGCCCCCGCCTACTTTGACCTGCTGGGCAACCGCCTCAAGGGCAAGCCCAGGAACAGCGTCTACATAAAGAGATAAGAACTATTCCTGGCCGTCGATATCGGCATCCAGCGGCTGCTGCACGTGCAGTGTCCGCTGCGGGAACGGAATCGTGATGCCCGCCTTGTCGAAGCGCCGCTTGATTTCGTCCGTATATTTCCACAGGAGCTCAAAGTAATCCGCATTCTTGGACCATGCCCTGAAAGCGACATTCACGGAGCTGTCCGCCAAGGCGGAGACAAAGAACTGCGGAGCCGGAGACTTGAGGAACTTGGGTTCTTCTTCGACCATTTCGCGCATGATGGAGAGCGCCTTGTCGGTAGAGTCGCCGTAATCGATACCCACGACAATTTCCAGACGGCGGGTCGCGTTCTTGCTGAAGTTCACGATAGGATTGCCCGACAGCGTGCTGTTCGGGGCCGAGACGTACAGCCCGTCCAGCGAAACAAGCGTCGTGTTGAAAAGGCCGATGCCCTTGATTTTGCCCTTGATGGAGCCGCACTCGATATAGTCCCCCGCCTTGAACGGCCTGAGGAACATGAGCAAGAGTCCCGACGCAATGTTGGAAAGCGTATCCTTGAGCGCAAGACCCACAGCAAGGCTAGCCGCGCCTACCATGGCCACCAGCCCCGCCGTGTTGACTCCAGCGATGTGGAGCACAATCAGGAGCGTGGCGACATAAATAGTGTAAGAAGCGAGGGAATACACCAGAGGGCTCGCGGCAGGGTCCATCCTATGGAGTTCTGCGCGGGCAATGAGGCGTTTCAAAAGAAAGAGCAAAACCTTAGCAAGGCCAAGCACCAAAAGCGCAAGAATAAGCCGCTGCAACAGCGAGTGCTGCATCAGCGAAGCCATTCCGTTTTCAAAAAAAGCAAAGCCGTTTTCCATATATCTTAAATATACAAAAAACGGCTTTGCTTAAAATTAGTTAATGCGAATTCAGGACGCCATTACCTGACGGTGACGCGCTGGGAGAGCGTACCGACGCGGACCATGTAGACGCCAGCCTTGGAGACCGGAATCTCGAAGCTTGCGGATTCCACGCGGCCCTTGCGCACAACATTGCCCTGCATGTCGAACACGGTATAGACCTTGCCCGTCAGGGTGCTGTTCACCTGGATGTTGCGATCCATGACATGGACCTGCAGGAGGCTTGCCGGAGCACGAGAAGCAAGTATGGATTCCTTCTCCTTTTCCTTGTTCTTGTCTTTCTCCTTGTCCTTGTCCTTGTTTTCCTTTTCTTCCTTCTTGACGATGGTCAGGCTACCGTCCGTAACCTTGAATACCACGTTCGAGTAGTTTTCGGACAAATTCTTGAAATCTTCCGCCTTGAGGCTCATCGGATACGTACCGGGTTCAATACCGGAAACGATCGCATAGTCCTTGAAGATCACGTTATCAAGAGAATAGGCCTTGTTGTTGCAAGACATTTCGTAACCCTCCACGCGATGCTTCTCCTTGTCGTATTCCACGGTATCCTTGTGACCCTTGATTGTCACGATGATTTCCTTGGAATTCGGCCTGATGGTAAAGACACCGTCAGACGTGCCAACATTGTAATTCGGGTTGGACTGCTTTTCGACCGCAACCTTGATGGCGTATTCGCCCAGGTCTTCACCGGTTTCGCGGACCAGCGAAACATCGTTCAGCTTTTCGTCCTCAATGAGCCCAAGGACATCGTAGCTGAATTCAGGATCCTTTTCGCCGTAGTCCTTGCTTTCGTTCCTTACAGCCAGGTAGACAAGCTTCTGGGTAATCACGAGGCTACCGTCTTCGATAACGAATTCCACGTTCGGGTAGTTGACGGAAGTGTTCTTGAAGTTGTCGGCAGAAAGCTTCATGATGTATGTATTCACGTCCTTTCCGACCGCAATCGCGTTACCCGAGAAGCTGACAGAGTTGACGGAGTAGGCAGCATTGTCGGCAGTGGCGCGGAATCCGGTTACAGCCTGAGACTTGCCGTTATATTCCAGGGTGTCCTTGTTACCCGTGATGGTGACGATAATCTTCGTCGTGTCCGGCTTAATCGTGAACACGCCGTTGTTGACCGTCACAGCATAGTTCGCATTGGAATCGGCATCGACCGTCGCCGTAATGGCGTACTCGCCCGCATCCGAACCTTCTTCGCGAGACAGCGTCACATTCTTCAGGGAATCCTCGATATCATTGAACGTGAGGAGGCCTTCGACCGTGTAGCTGAATTCAGGATCAACTTCACCGAGGTTCTTGGAAGTATCAGCAACAGTCAATGTGACCGGCTTCGGGAAGATTTCAAGACCACCGTCCTCGACAACAAACGACACGTTCGTGTAGTTGACGGAGGAGTTTGCGAAATCGCCTTCGGCAAGGCCCATGGCGTAAGTCTTCGCGTCGATACCGGCTACAGCGGCATCGCCACTATAGGTGACGTTATCCACGGAGTAGGCTTCCACGCTAGATACCATGTCGAAACCGCTTACAGAATGTTCTTCGCCATCATACACCACCGAGTCCTTATGTCCGGTAATCGTGACGACAATTTCCGTAGTATTCGGAGCAATCGTGAACTTGCCGTTTTCTACCGTCACAGCGTAGTTCGGGTTGGATTCAGCATTCACGGTCGCGCTAATGGCGTATTCGCCCACGTCTTCGCCTTCTTCACGGGCGATTTCAACATCCTTGAGCTCTTCCACAGCGCCATCACGTTCGACAAGGCCTTCGACAGCGAAACCAAATTCGGGGTCGGTTTCGCCAAACATCTTCGAAGTATCGGCAACAGTCAAGGTGACCGGCTTCGGAGCAATCGTGAAGGTCTTTTCCAGAATGCCGCCAAAGTCACCGACACCGGTGATCGTCACGGTGGCAACGCCAGCTTCCACGTTATTCGCGTAGCTTACGACATAATCCGTCTCAGCGGTCAGGGGTTCGCCGCCTTCGAGGGCAACGACCACAGCAGGCGTCAACGCAGCGCCGCTATAAACGAATTCGCTTTCGGCAAAAGAGGCTTCGTAGAAAGCGATGTCAGCCTTCCAGTTGGCCTTGAAAGCCTTGTTGCCCGACTTATCATCGGTAACCTGGACCGTTTCAGACGTGTCGTCTATGCCGGTGCCGCTCCAGCCAGCGAACACATACCCTTCCTTAACCGGGTTGTTGAGCTGGAACGGTTCAGTATCTTCGGAGAGGAACACATTGGGGTTGGAGACCGGCAAAGTACCGCCATCGAGATCGTACGAAATAAAGAACGAATTCTTGAGAGCGTTGTCAATCCAGGCAATGCGTTCTTCCACCCATGTCTTCATGTAGTCGACTTCGCTCTGGTACGTCAGGCGTTCTTCATAACCAGCCGAGTTATGGTAAATATCCTTGCCAAGAACATCCCACTTCATGAAGTTGCATTCAGCAGAGATAGAATCATTGCTGGCCTTGGAGAGGAATGTCTCCACGGAGGCATACAGAGCTTCCTTCTTTTCGTTCCAGCGGTTAATCACGTTAGCAACGAACAGGGAGTCTTCGAACATGCGGGCAGTCCAGAAGCCGTTCTTGACATACCATCCGGTCACGGCAGCAACCTGGCCTTCGCCATCGTTGCCGAATCCCACATCGAAATCCCAGATCGGGCCATAGTGCAACTTGCCGTCAGCCGGAGAGTAGAACTTGTAGATAGAGGAGAAATCCTTTGCATCGTGGTTGCGGGCAATCTCGTTCACAAAGAACCAGTCGATAACGGATTTTTCGTCGAAGTATTTTCTCCAACCATCCGTGGTATCCTTGAAATTCTCGGCGTACAGGGAATTTTCCGCAGTCTGGACAAGGTCTTGCACATGGTTCTGGATTTCTTCGGAAACCTCGTCGGGATCCTTCATGGCAACAGGAGCTTTCTCTTTTTCCGTCTCGAACCAGAACTCGGCATCCTTCCAATCGTCGATTTCCAGGATAAAGCCGCCGTCGTACAGGTCGACTACGCCATCGTCATTCTGGTCCACATATTTACCTTTATCAATATTCTTTGCAGAGTAATCTGAAATGTCCTGGACCTCAACACGGCCGGCGCTGACGGTATTCCTTTCGCACAGGATGTATTTTCCCTGATATACGCCATCCCACACCACATCGACGGAGCGGAAAGAGGGGTTCCATTCGGCGTCGAACAGTTCGTTCGCGAGCAAGGATGCATAGACATTGCGCAGCAGCGTCTTGTCGGCATAGTTCGCAATGATGCACCACTTTTTAGCCGCGGCAAGATCGAAAAATGATTGTTTACTGTCGAACTTGAAGGCGTACCCCTTCTTGGCCATCTGCCAAGTCGAGTTTCCACGGCCCTTTACGCCCTCATTCTTCTCGCCATCCTTTATTTTCTCGAATGTATACGTAAAGTCCGAGCCATCTTCGTAGACAAGCCTTATGTCACCGAAAACGTACTCTTCCTTTGTAATCTCCTCCATCGGGATTTCGGTGTTGATGTACAGCACCGGGAGGCCCGTGTAGGCCACCGCGGCGACATCCGAGGTCACGGATTCTTCGCCGGCGGTCGCAACGCAGAAGTAATAACGGATGCCCTTTTCGGTAAACACTTCCGTGCTGAACGAACCCTCGTTAGCCCCTTCGATAGCCTCGGCGTTTTCCGTCGTGCCATCGGCAGACCGGAACCACTGGTACGAGACGGCCTCCTCCCCCTTTTGGGCGGTAAAGCTAATCGTAACCGACGAGTCCTTCTCTGCAATGGAAATCGCAGCGGGTTGCCCGGTAACGACCAGTTCAGGAGTGGCGACTGAGGCGGTATCCTGGGCAAAAGCCATTGCCGCCGAGAAAATTGCCGCTAAAACGGACAATTTCCAATGAGAAAACAATGAATTTTTAACATCCAACATCATCTCTTCCTTTTTTTAAAGTGTTTTAGACTTATACTATCCGAAACGTATAAAAAACTTACACGGATGTCAATACCCCAAATGTGGAACAAACTCTAAAGACCCTGCCGGCCATGACTTAGCCACGATGTCGGCTTAATTCCGTCGAGTCTTACGTTGTCAATAAAGATTTCCGCGTCTTCTTCGATAATGAAGTTGATAGCCTCGACCGCAGTCAGCATGGAGCGGGCCGGGGCAAACGGATAGGAGTAAGAACTCCATGCGGTGTCGAGCTCCAGGATTTCCGACGTAACATAGTCCGGGCTACCGGAATGGTTGTTCTTGAACTGGATTGAAAGGCTTCCGCTGCCTTTCGCGTCGAACGAAAGGGACTTCGCGTCACTGATATCGTAATATCTGAAGCCTTCGTCGTTATCGGTCGAACCCTTGCCAAGCGTGAACCCGGCGACAGCATAGTGATTTTCGGTTTCTTCATCGATATCGACGTTAAGGTACAGGCAGTAGCCCATCATGTCGTCGTAGCGGAACTTGTCCTCGTCGGCGAATCCCCCCTCGCCCTTGAAGCGGCTGCCGCCCCCGTTCGTCGCATCGGTACCGAAGTATCTATAGCCGCCGAGCCAGAACGTGTTTGCGGGGACGGTGCGCCCGCTGGACCAGTCTTCGAAATCGTCCAGCATCATATATTCGCCATACTCCCAGTGGATCTGGTTCACAACCGGCTTGTCCGAGTATCCAATCCGCGTGGTTGTCGGGACTTGGTAAACACGGGTTTCTCCATCGTATTCGACCGTCATGTAGTGGACGCCGTCGGGAACATATTCAAAAGAGAAGTAGCCATCGTGCTGCGTTTCCATTTCGATATCCAGAACCCTGATCTTGGCCTTGTTGATGCCAATGCCCATCTCCTTGATGTAACCCGTTAGTTCGACCGGATAGTCTGCCATATAGATTTGGGTTTTCATGTCTTTCTTGAAGTCGATCCACCTCATGGCAGCATTGTATTCGAGATTCATCTCGACAAGATAAAAACCGCTCAAGGACGAATCTATCTTGATCATGTTCTTGCAGTCGAGGGTATCCGTCTTGACCAGCTCGAGGCCGTCTTCCGCCAAGGCCCAGATGTGAACCTCCTTATTTTCGATTTCATTGAATTTCGCGTCGTTCATGAACCCGATATAGCCGTACTCGCGCTCGTCGTCGTCCACGCATTCCGCACTGCTGCTACTGGACTTATCTTCTTCTTCGTCATTGGCCTTGCTGACCTTGACGGAGCGGCTGGAAGAAGAACGGCTGTGATCGCCCTTGCTGCCGTAGATATCCGTGGCGCTGGAGGTGTCGTCGCCACAGGCGGCCAGGAAAGCCAGAAGCAGGAGCATTGCAAAAAGAACAATTTTTTTCATTATGAGCCCATCGAGATGTGCGTTAAAGCGGTTTTCTAGCCTTGAAAGATACACATTTGGGGACAGACGGTCAAGCCGATAGCTCGGGCAGTAGCCCAGTTTGTCCTAAATCTGTCGGATAAAGTTATTGTTTTACCCTTTAATAAATAATCCGCTCAATGTTGCCACCTGAAATTTATCATTAATAGACAGTTTCTGTTTACCCCAAATTATTCCTTGAGTAAATGATTCTAGTTATGAACAGTCCTAATTATGGGGAAGCTTACATTATGGGGAAGCTTACAATATTTAAATACTCCCGTTCTTATAAATCACCTGTGCATTTTCCGGGTTCCATCGTCTAGCATTTCCCGATGTCAGCGCCGGAATGTTCGGGTATTGCGTAACAAGGTCGCTATTTTTCTCGTAAGCCACCCCAACAACAGAAGACTCTCCCCCAACAGGCAACGACGAGATAACCACATGCAGAGTTCTATCCTTATAACGGCGCAAATAAAAATGCCTGTCATTTCCTTCAGCAATAATCGCCGGACTTCTCAATGTTTCAACGATACACCCCGCATATTGGGCTCGTCGAATATCGAAATGATACTCATGACCGCCACACAGGTGCTTTGCACGAAACTCAATCGTCCTGCATTCATTCGCTTCATGTTCGGATTTTTCAGGATCACGGTCCGGAACATCCAAATGCACGGCAACGCCATCCGGCCCCAAAACAATCGGATTGGCCTTCAGCAACCCAACTACTGAAGCAACAAGCTCCGCCTCTTTTTTCTGGCACAAAATCGGGGCATCCACACTCTCCGCCGGAATAAATTGCTTCACCGACTTCAACTGAAAACCAATACCGACTTCGTTCCAAGAAGAACATGGAGTCTTTTGCGTCTGAATGGGCCGTGGCGTCGCAAGTGGTTTCGTCTTGCTAGAACGCCGCATACCCGAGATTAACTCGTTAAATCTTTTCTCGTCGTTACCCATCCGATTCCCCACTTGCGTAATCAAACAGATCGGCATAAGATTCGATATTCGGTACGCCGCCAAGACAGCCGTCAAGATACAACTTAGGCAAGTTTCGGTCCTTACGAATCTTGGCTTCCTTTATGATGAATTCATCAAGCGAAGACAATTCCGTCGCCCCAAATTCGGCATTACGTTCGGCAATCCAAATTTCATCGCGACGCAAAACATCCTGGTCCATTTGTTCAATATCGTGGTTCGTCAGCACCAATTGCGAACGGGTATCCTGATTCCTAGTTTCAAGGAATGAAGCTAGCAGTTGCTTTACCAGATTGGTATGCAGGCTCCGATCAAGTTCATCAATGACATAGCAACAGTCCGAACCTAGTGAAACCAGGTCGTTGAAAGCCGGGAACAGATGCAGGCACCGGCGTGTACCGTCGGAATTCTCGGAAATTTCAAACGGGACCAGCGAACCATCCACACCACGATGATACGAAATCATCTTGTAACATTTAAGCTCTCCGTTCTGGAACTCAAAGCGATAAAAATCATCGTTGTTCCCCATTGCCAAGACATTGATGGCTCCCGAAGAAAGCACCCTGACAATCTCGGCAATGTAATCCTTTGCGAAAAAGTTCGAATATTCCTCAAAAGGCTTAAAGTCTATCTTCTCGATGCTGGTATCCAGCTTATGCAAAACCATAGAAAGCTTGTCCGTCGGCATAGTCTTGTCCGTAAAGCGGATAAGGCGGCTGGCCGGCGTAAGCACAACGAGCTTGAAACGGAACCAGAAATAAATCTTTTTAAGTTCTTCAAGGCCGGGAACATCTTGAATCTGCATATAAGACAGAGCAAGCCGCTGCTTCAGGGTTCCCTGAATCGCATTACGGGCTTCCTTCGGCATGGAGGGTTCGAAACTGAACACTCCATTTTCATCACGTTCAAACACGGCCTTCAAGCGTTTGCCACGAGCTCGTTCAAGTTTTTCCCAAGCAACAAAGCCTTCATGGCTAAGTGCAAAATGGTAATGATACATCCGGTCATCAATCGTGAACGTGAACTCGAATTCACTGTTTTTCGAGACATTTTCAGGGTCAATCCTGAACGAATCCACCGGCTCCTTGTGATAGGGGTCAAAATCGGTAGAGGTTATCTGCCCCACTGCAAAATCGATGGCCTTGACCAGGTTAGACTTACCCGCAGCGTTAGCTCCAAAAACAACAGCAATCGGCAAAACATTCAGCTTGTATTCCGGCAAATACTGGATGTGGTTCGCATGCTGTTTTTCCTTGCTCGCAATCATGGACAAAGACGTCTTTTCCTTGAAGGATTTCCAATTCGAAACGGTAAAATTCAGCAGCATATATCATCTCCTGTACCATAATATAGCAAAAAAAGCACAAAAGTCAATGTTTTACGAGATTTTTTCTCGTAAAACACACTTTTTGTGTATAATTCTTCTAAAAATCTTCGATTCCGAAGACATAGAATCCGAAGGGACTCTCAAGATACTCAACCTGCCCGGGCCGATCGTCGACACGCTTGTAAACGGGATGGGGCAACCCGAACAACGCGCAACTGATATTCGCCACCCACGACACGAACCTGCTAAACAACGAGATATTGCGGCGTGACCAGATTTGGTTCGCCGAAAAGGACAAGCCCTGCCAGAGAGGTCAGCGACGGTTTCGATTTGATCGAGGCAATGAAGGGGTAAGGGCATTCCCTGCTGCGCAGGGGCAGGCTCTCGCGGCATAAAATTGCGGCCTCACGCCGCAATTTTTCCACCTAGAGGGCCGAGCGCAGGATACGGGCGGCCCTCCCGGCCCTTCGGGCTTCGATCCCTAACGCAAAACTAGTTAGCAACAAACCGCATTGTCGTTTTGGAGATGTATATAATAGGCATAGAAGAGATAAATCTATTCGCTATCATTTTCTATTAATTTCTTTCAAAAGATCGCTTGCACTTTCTTCATTTTTTTTGATTTCATCGTCTTCTTTTTTTACGACAGCATTTATCAATTGGAGTCTTATGAAACTAACGTATTTGAAAGGAAGAAAAATGGAAAAAACTATTGCAATAAAGGTGATTGCGGCCAATAGCGACGCACCAAACCTATTGTGTTCATTAAAAAAAGACATCATGAAATAAGCGAGAACAGGCAAAAGCATGAACACAATTCGCCAAACTTCAACATTCATTTCCCCAGCAGCATTAATAGCCTCACGTTTGATTTCGCTTGCATATTGTGTTTCCAAACTTTTCCTATCAAACTGTTGTATGAGCACAGCAAGAATCGCAAACGATACAGACGACATAATGCCAAAATAGGAAATAAAGCCATCCATCAAATCGAATATGAAATCAAATTTTTCCTGTTTAAATACAAAAAAACCAACGGCGCAACCAGAGATGATTACGCATAAGTTTTTTGTATTAGGAGAAATTTTATTCAGAAGGCCATTCATGACTTGCGTTAAGTTCCTTAAACCAATTTATCAGTTCCGTAAAAGCCTCTTTCTTGGAAACAAAGGATCCGTATCTTTCAAATTTAACTTTTTTGGAACGACAAAAACCATCTTTCTTGATTTTTTCTCCTTGGCTTGTTTCCGCAACAACAGAAAAAATGCCGTCTTCAGCATCAAACACCGTTTCACCGCGTTTGCCAAAGGACAAGAAAGAGCTAAACATTTCCTTGACATTCTTTTCTGGAGTAAACTTAAGCTCTACCTTTACAGCTCCGTTCTTATTTTCTTCTCTACTTTCAGAAGTACAAAAATCAAGTTGACTCATGTCAGAGTTTCGAATAGCTTTCTGAACAGACTTTGGTTGTACAAAACCATTCAATCGTACATATTTGATACCGTGATTTTCTATCGCCTCTTGTATAGCACGAGAAAATTCTTGAACAGGGACAAACTTAGCCTTGCCTAGAAGCTTATGGACAAAATTCCATACTAAGGAATATTCACGTCCATCAGAAACCATCACTATAGCAGCATTCCCACAAAACAAGGCTACTGCTTGACATTTTAAATAATCAGAGTCCTTTTCAGGGGGCTTAACCTCAACTTCGATAGAATCTTTCTGCAAGTCGCTAGATGCATGCCTTATGATATCAATTGGAACCCCTTCTTCATACCGAGCAATGTGAAGTAAAACAATGCTGTCTTTGACAGAAACATGCATGGCGCATGCTTTTCCCTTACCGTCTTCTAGACTGACAATTCTACTTTCAACCGTATTCTTGCCTTTTAGAGCTTTCTTAATTTCTTCCGTAACAACCAAGTCTTTTGTCTCTGTAAGAGCAAACAAACTGAGTGTTATTTCTTTTGTTGAATAAGTCCTTATCGCCACAATTGATTTCCTACGCAATCATCTTGCTGATTATCGTCCTGTCTATACAGGATCAAGTCTTGACATACTGGCTAATTTTGGAGATTTAATGACTTCCGTAAGAACCTGTGTTTTTATGGCACTCAAGGCAGAGAATTTCGCAGTTTGAAAGAGTATCATCGCCGCCAGACGCAACTGCTGTTCTATGATGAGCCTCCCACGCGCCGCGCCGTCCTTCTTCACCGCAATTATCCCAAACAAGTTGTTTGTTACAACGCCCAGGGTGTCCACAGGTTTTACGGAGGCATTCGCATTTGCCTCCTGCTCGATCCCAAGCCTTTTTAACTATTGATTCTGGGAAAGCCATTTTGAGTCCTCCAAAGAAACATTTTTAAGGAATATATAATTTTCATCCTCCAAAGTCAATAGTCTATGTCAGCTACCCATTTTTAGGGCTGGTTTAAAGTATACAAAAACACCCAGTTTTTGCCAACCAATATTCCTTTGGTGCAAGATTGTTTAAGGCATCATGGGGTCTTTCGTTGTAGAAGTCAATGAATATTCCGGCGAAAATAAACCGGCATTCCGGAATGGCGGAAACCGCCTAACCGGGATATAGGAAACCTCTTTAATAGCTCTAATCCATTCAGTCAATTTCAGAGTGTTGGGATCGCGCGGGATTCCTCCGGCTCATTCGCGCGAGCAATCCGCATACAAGCATATTCAGATGCTAAGAGAGCTGGCCGGCACAAAACATCTGGTCTTATCCAGCCATAAGCATTCTTCCTAGCATAAAATTAATCATTAGAAAGAACGGTTTCCCTTTAACCGGTACGCCGGTCTCCTTTACTCCGGTTTCATGGGGTAATTTGCTCCGGAATACTCATCATAACATCCGACATTATGGGAAAGCACACACTATAAACACACCATAATTTATTATATTCTTATATAGAGGATTATCATATGAAATTTGATTTAAACGACATCAATAAAGCCCTTGATGGGGTGTCAAAAGTCACTTTGCGGGGTGGATTAGCAAGTAAAATAATCGCAATGATTATCATCACGATAATTGCACTAGTCATTTTGACATTTGCCCCGCAGAATTATTTCACATATATTATTGCTGGAGGAATTTTAATAATCGTTTTGCCAGCAATACACCGCCTTATAAACCTTGCTGACCGAAATCCCCAGGCTGCTTTACTCGACGGTGCAGAATTTATTGCTCACGAACAAATTGTACATTTCTCCAAAACAGAACGCCAACTGACCAACGATGATAAAAAGCCCATTCAACCGGATAATATTGAGGGAGAATTCGCTAATCCTCAGATAGCAGCGCAACCAGATCAAGAATCCATTCAAGTAGAACAAAAATAAATTGGAGGCGGTAAATCATGATTTCTTTTTACAATATATTCATTCAGCCAAAAAATGGAATAACTGATAAAGATGTTGAGAATGTTATGAATTTAGCGCTTGATTGGTATAGATACTCAAATTCGAATTGGTTAGTAAAAAGCACTTCAAATATTGAAAAATGGCAAACAAGACTAAAACCTTTAGTTGCACCTGGAGGGAAACTAGTTATTTTAAAAATTGATCCATCAGAAAGACAAGGATGGTTATCCAAAGACTTTTGGAATTGGTACGATGAGGCTCGAAAAAAATAGCGCAGACTATAATTGTGCTTGACTGATATTGAAGTTAAAACACTGTATTTTCATTTATACTCAGGAAATGGAAATGCGAAAATTTCAACCTCAAAAAAAAACATCCGCCCTCCCCCTAGGCAACAGGATTCCCCAGAAGTCCATTTGTCAGCTACCCATTTTTGTAAGCTTCCCCATAATTGTAAGCATCCCCATAATTAGGACTGTTCATAACTAGACAAAAGGCAATTCTGCCTGCGTCAAAATGCTACCTTTGGTAGCAAAGGAACAGCCATGAAGAAACTGACTCATTCCGAATCGGAAATCGTCAAGAGCGTAAACGAACTTGATGCCAGCCAGCTAAAAAAGCTCAAAGAACTCGAAGAAGAGAACGCCAAGCTCAAGAAGATGTACGCCAAGCTCGCCCTGGACAACGAGATCCTCCGCGAGGTCATAGAAAAAAAACTCTAGAGACGAACGTCGTATTGGCCATGCTTGCATGAGCCAATATGACTGAGGCGAATTGGCGATTCATTTCAACAAGCGAAAGCCGTTGCGCAAGCGCTTGCCCGCCCGAGTCAAGAATCCACTCGTGACACCGGACCAGAATTCATTTCACATGAATTTCAAGATTGGTGCGATGGAAACGGAATCAAAATTTTGTACACGCAGCCCGGGTGTCCGACACAGAACAGCTATATCGAACGGTTCAACGGGTCGTATCGCAGGGCTGTTCTGGACGCATATATTTTCAGGACTCTAGACGATGTAAGGGAAGTTACCGAAAAATGGATGGACTACTACAACAACGAAAGACCCCATGACGCCTTAAACAACCTCGCTCCAATGGAATATCGGTTGGCAAGAACTGGGTGATTTTGTATACTTTAAACCGGTCCTAAAAATGGGTAGCTGACAATTATGGGGAAGCTTACACTTTGACGTGTGTATAGACTTTGAGATTGGTCTTTTTTCGGATTATTCATTAAGTGCTCGCAGTTCAATAAAAATTTACCATCCATTCACGAAAAAAAATCTAAAAAAGATAAGGAATTCCTCTTTTTTTCATTTCATCAGTTAAAACCGCCCGAATTCTTTCAACGGAATAATCAGCAGATTCCCCCTCTATTGCATCACAAGGAAATTGGTTCATGACATCTTTTTCAAAGCCTTCAATCATTTTAATGAATTGAGGTTCGTTGACATCCTGGGTCTGCCAATCCATAATACAATTCGTGGCATGGGATAACAAAGCTTTCAATAACATTCTTTTTGAAAACAAGTCATTCTTCTCGTAAATAAAGTTAGACTCAAGCGAAACGAACGAATAAAAAAGTGTTCTGTTCCGAATAAACGGAAACGTCCCATAATGGTTACAAAAATCAAGAACAGTTGCAACCTGTGTAAAAATTCCCAAACACATTTGCAAGAACTGTAATGCAGGCTTTTCTTTATCAAAATCAATATGGATTTTCTCTAAATGTTTAAAATACCTATCTTCAAACGATTCACCTTCATATTCTTCAAGCAATTCTTTTACTGCATTTTCATCTATCTGCTTTTTTACATCATCCCACGATACACAAGTTTCCAAATAACTTTTTATCGTCATTTTATTATTTTTTAAAATTCTTAAAAACTCTTGTTGTGCAAATGACGAACGGAAATCCTTATCAACAAACAAAAAAGATAGGGGTAAAATATAAAATACATCACTATATTTCGATACAATAGAGATGTTGTCTTCAATAGATTTTTTCAATAACTGTGCACAATATGATTTTGAGTCAGATCTATTGAAGGATAAAATGTAAATCGGGTCATCAATAATATGTTTTTTCCCAAACGCCAGAAATGGAATATGCGCTTTTGATTCAACATCTAGATAAGCTCCGCCAATAAAAACACACGTATCCAAATCCGAGGGAAGATGGTTCAAAAAGAACTCGACTTCCCGTTTGTGCCGCAACCAGAATGTACGAAATTCATCATAAACAAAGAAAACATCATCATCTCCAAAAGACTCATAAGATTTTAAGAGCCTAAGATAATCTTGTTGAATCTTTTTCATAGAATCCAGTAAGAGATTATATGCCATATTCTGCCACCCTTGTTTTTAAATCATCGGAAATGTCATACTGATCCACTAATAACTTAATAGTCTTATTTAGAACCATTACAGAATCATGCCAAACCGATTTCATTTTTTGAAGATTATCAACATCTGGAATACAATGATATTGATGACCCGGTGTATCGCAAGATAAAAGTGCCGATTCTCTTATTGCACCCCATAAGCCATGTTCAAAACTAGAGTCATAGTCGTAAATAAAATACAGGTCTTTCTCGTTAACATCCTCAAATTTTTGACGAATTTGCGAATCTCCAAAGAATCGCGTATCCATATTTTGCATAAAACGATTCTTAAAAACATCAACAAGAATGTTCAAATATTGTAAATCCAAATGACTATTTTCATCGGGAGATTTATTGTTTGCATTATATCGCTCCGTAACAAGTTTTAAATTTCCCATACCATAGGATTGGTATTCTTTCCAAATATTGGGCTGATCAGATTCCTTTTTCAAAAGAAACTTCATCATTATATAGTCTTCAATAAGGACTCTAACTATGGATCGACCAGAAATGGCATTATACAGATTATGTTCGATAATTTCAAGAAATCTTTTATACGAATATATTGACAACCCTAAAAGAACCAACATTTTATCATCCAGAGGATTTGTAATTCTATACAAATCTCTGTAATAATAGAACACATCCTTTACAAGGGTTGTGTATTTTTTAACAAATTCTTCGGAAACATTCTTTTCATAAGGCAACGTGAACGATTTACATTCAAACATGGCTCCGCATTTCCTCCAGAAATCTTCTAAAAAAGGTTTGTTATTCAATGGGAATGTTCCTTCAGATGAACGTATAAACGGCCTAATAGAACGCATTCTTTCATCTGAATGGTCAATTGTCGGATACAGAGCAATATCTTTTATCATATCGGCAGGCATATGCAACAAGCCAGAAATGATTCTGTAATACAAAACGCAAAATCTTATATCCGTCGCAAAATCCGACTGATGGTCAGCCATTTTTCGAATGACCGTTTCTAAAACGTTTAAATTATTTTCAAAATCGAACTCATCTTTAGCAAAAAAAGATGAAAATACGGGTTGTTCCGAGAAACTATAAACTAGAGACAACGGAGAAATTGCATCACAAAATCCAAATTCTTCAAGAATTTGATAAACATTCTGTTGAATAGCCACACCCTGTTCAAACAACCCAGACAATACGGGGAAAGGCCATTTGTCAGATGCAAAAGACAGTCTTTGTAATGCCTTCATTATTTGATTTAAACCAACCTTTCTATCATCAAAGGAATTGAGAATCAAACCCAACCACAAGTATTCAGGCTGCCGTTCTGTAAACCAGTTGCACGGACGCATAAAGTCAAGTGTATTAAATGGCGCAACAAAAACACCATCCTTAAATTCATGACCATTAAATATTTTTTGTTTGCCGTTTCTTTTCTTCTTATTTTCCATCAATCCCTCTACTTTGTTTTGTTCACATAAAATATGGAATAACAACCTTTTTGTTAATGTTTCGCCGCACAGACAATCTCGTTCGATCTTCTTGAGTTTAATTCTCTGTTATGGATACTATTAAACCAGTTTTGCACATTGTCAAAACTTTCCAACAAACGCAACCGTTGCCATACTTCCTGCTCTGTCATGTCCCTCCCGGAAATTTTTTTAAAAATGAGCAAAAGCTACTTTTTTGAGCATATAAACATTTGAACACTATGAATATATATCTATTTATTTCATTTGTCAAGTGTTATTTTTCCAGACCGAACCGGCAACATGCCTTTGGATTTGTCCTTCCTGGTGTTGTGCTCAGGATCGGCATCGACCGTGGCAGCTTGGGGGCGTTGGTGAGAAGCCCTTTGACGTATATATAGACGTTTCAAACCGGATTTTTGTCCTGCCATTTTTGAAAAAAGGTGTAAACAAGGAAGGGTCCCATGCGAATGGACGTTTCAGATCGACTTTTTGTCCTTAAATTTCTGTAAAAAATTTACCCGGCGTTCCAGGGGGGATGCGTTCCGTGGCATCTCGCGTGACGGGGACAGGAACGGCGCAGTTCGGGCAATATGCATATATAGACGTTTGAAATCCGGTTTTGTCCTGGAAAATTCGCAAAAAGATGTTTACCTCCCCCGCCGGCAGGTCGGATGGCCTGGCGGGGCATCATCCCGAAGATAGCGACGTTTCAAACCGGATTTTTGTCCTGCTATTTTTGAAAAAAAGTGTAAACATGGAAGGGTCCCATGCGAATGGACGTTTTAGATCGACTTTTTGTCCTTAAATTTCTGTAAAAATCAACATAACCAAAATGCGTTATAAAGTTATTGATATTACAGATTTCCTTCTTCCAAATCCTTTTTTAATCGCACCCATTCACGCTTTAAAATTTTTTGGCAAACTTCTACAAATTTAGGATTATTGGAATATTTTTCATATGTGTCACCATCAGCAGAATGGAGAAAACTATAAAGAGATTTTTCTAAATCATCATAATCTCTATCTAAAGGATCCATAAGCAATTCTATTTTTGTACCTAGCATATAAAATGTACGGCTTTCTCTCGGATTTGAATCAGGTAAAATTCCATAACTTTGAAATTCTGCCATAGTATTTCGAAGTTCATTTATCCACTGCTGACGAAATTCAGCTACTTTGATTTTTCTTTCATGAGAACGTCTTTTCTCCTCATTTATTTTCGAAGTACGACTTGATACAAATGCAGCGATGACAGCACTACTGAGAGAAGCGGAAATAAAAGAAACAATTATGCTTAACATTGAAATTTCAACTCCTAAGATATTTATCCATCAATATTGTTTAAGTCTTTTTTATCTGCGTGATACTGATTTCTAGAGATTACAGCCAATAACCTAGATAAAGCTTTATCGTCATTCCCATCTCCTAGTAAAAGACATATTCATTTTCTTGCAATTATCCCAATTTTTTTTTTGATCATCCGCAAACTGCTTTGCTATTTTTTTCTTTTCCTCAAATAAAATACATTCAATAAAAAGATGTCCTAGATCATTTTCTTCATATTTGGTCTCTATATCTTCTTTTGTGACTGTTTTATCTTCCGATAAATATTTTGTTTTGTGATTTAGTAACCCGAGAGTAAAAAAACGTTCTATATCATTTATGCCTATTTTAAATTTATCTCCATAATAAAACTCAGCAATCTTTGTTAAATCAAATGTATAAATCTGACTTAAAATAAAATTCATTTTTCCAAATTCTAGCCACTTAATTTTTCCTTCGCACAAAGAATTCATTAACTTTCTTAAGTACATTGACTTTAGAACGGACTCAGCAGAATTTAAGGTATGCATTAATAAATCCTGTAGATCTTCGAATTTTTCCCTGCTTAGAGATTCTAGAAATTTTTTTGACAATTCACTTTGAGGTTCTTTGCAAAAGGCCTCTATCTTTTTCATCAGAAATCTGTTTGAGACATGCTCAGCTCCTTTATAAAGTTGAGCAATTCCCTTTAACGTGTTTAAAACAACTGTAGCATCTGGCATTGTAAAAGTTCCATATTGATTATTTCTTCAAAAAAAAATTTCTATTTAGGGAAGAGCTATCATTCATGATGATGAATCAAATATCTATTTTTCATCTGGTCACAATATATTTCTCAACACATACTTATCCAAAAAAAACATCATTTTTTGGATATCGTTATTCCTTTTGAAAGCGATAAAGTTTCCAAGAGAATACGCAGAGCTAACATCATATTTTCTTCTGGATAAACAAATTTTGCATCCTCATTAGTTATAATCCTAGGAACATCATTTTTTTCAGTTTTTTCATCATCATTTGGTTTAACCGTATATAAAATTAAAATATGATATACATCTTTTCGATTAAACGGTTCTAAAATAAAGTCAATATCGTTATTATCATCATTTGGATTAACCACGTTTAATTGACGTATTACATGTAATTTATCTGCACCGCTAGCCTTGACCATAATTGGCGACAAATGTTTTGGGAAAGTAACGCTAAAATTAAATTTTGAGAACGACTTGTTGCTACTATTCATCAAACGAAGATTATAAATATAAGCATTATCAAATGCATAATAATTTTTCTTAGGATCATTAGCATTTTTATCAAGAACAAGATAGACTTCATTTTCCCCAAAACTTACTTTATTTTCATAAAGCACCTCTGTTTTTCGATTTACCTTAATTTTCGGAATACGATTGCGCCAAAAATTAAAAAAAATGGTAATAAGTACACCAATAATACCACTAAAAATCTCTGGTAACCAAGGTACAATTTTTTCCATATAAAAGCTCCTGTATAATTTATGTTGTTTGCTAATATAGACAAAAAACAACCTTTCGTCAATTTTCCGCCTTTAATCGATCTTTTCAAGATTAAAATAAATCAACCCTGAAATTTCACAAAAACAATGTTCACTCAAAGATGCCATCAAATGGAACAAAAATTTCAGCTTGACAGTATCCTAGGAATTTGCCCGGCGTTCCAGGGGGGTGGATGCGTTCCGTGGCATCTCGCGTGACGGGGACGGGAACGGCGCAGTTCGTGCAATACGCATATATGGACGTTTGAAATCCGGTTTTTAAAAGATGTTTACCTCCCCCGCCGGCAGGTCGGACGGCCTGGCGGGGCATCATCCCGGGGATAACGACGTTTCAAGCTGGATTTTTGTCCTGCCATTTTTGAAAAAAGGTGTAAACATGGAAGGGTCCCATGCGAATGGACGTTTCAGATCGACTTTTTGTCCTAAAAATTCTGTAAAAAATTTGCCCGGATGACGCTACTTTTTCTTTTTCAGCAGCGAGGTGATTCTACGGCCGTAGAATATTGCGTTTATGAGTCCGACAGAGGCGATTCCTAGAATCACGACTTTAACGGCTTCTATCATCCAATCAAGATAGGAAGAGGCTGTGATTTCGGTAATTGGGCCAAGAACATTGGTCGTAAGGCCAAGAAATGCAGCTACGGCGATGGCATCGACACACAGGTGTTTCGCGAAGGCCCAGAGGCTGCGGTTTATCACGTTCCTGGAGATGTACCACGCGAGGTAACAGGTCCGGTAGACCATCGCGACCAGGGTTCCGACGGCGACGCCGACCAGGCCGAATTTCAGGACGAGGACGACTGCGGTCACGAGGTTAAGGACGGCTTCGATAATCGCGCTCGCCTGGGTCTGCTTGTAATGCCCGACGGCCAAAACAACGATATTGTACGGAAGTCGAATACAATACATCCCCCACGCTGCCGTCAGCATAATTCCGAATACTGGAACAATGTAGTTCGCGTCGGTTATCCCATGTGTATAGACTCCAACAAACGGGACTATCAGCACGGCCGTAGATGCAAAAACTAGCGAGACGACAAAGTGCAACTTCCACTCAAAGTTTTCAAAATTACTTTTGAATGCAGTCATATCCCCTTTTGCAAAGAGGTTCCCCAAAAACGCCTGTATGCCATTCGTGACGGACATCGTCAAATTGCGGACACCATGCACAACGAGGCTATAAATCGCATAAACGGATACATTTTCCAGCGTAGAGAGAACTGTCAAGACGACAATACCGGAACTCTGGAGCACCACCGTAGAAATATGCTGAGCAAGGCCATTCCACTTTTGCGGGATTGCAGACTTGTCAAACGCAACCGTTCTGTCAATCTTGTGCCAACGGCGAGCTATAAACGAAACCGTCAATGGTTGCAGCAAGAAAACAACGGAGGAAGCCAGCTTGACAATATGCACGGACGCGCCCCACTTCATCAAGCAAACACTGGCAACGAGATTCAAAGAGAGCGCAACAATCTGTACAATAATCGGAACAAAACCAAATTGGTCAGAAAAGAGAAGCAACCTATATGTTATCCCGAAATAATACTGTGCGAAAGAACTAATCGCAATAATTAAGATAAGAGATGCGGTGTAAATGAATTCAAATTGTCCATTGACGATATTCGGGTAGATGATTACAAGAACTGCGGTATATATAAGCAAGAGCTTCGCGATATTCCTAAAGAAATGCTCCGCAGCAACAATAATCCTCGAAAGCTCACCGGTATCTTTTTGGGCCAGCGGCTTATAGAGAGCCGATTGAACAACTGCCCCCACACCACATTCAGCCAATGCAATAAAACCAAGGAACTGCGTAATCGACGAAACAAGCCCGTTGACAGCAGAACCGAAGTATTCAAGGAAAAGCCTCGGCAGAATAAATCCATATACAATCGTAAAGATTTGCAGGAACAACGCAAATCCAGATGTCAAATGGAGTTTTCGTTTTTGAGTGAGCATATTTTTAGCAAGAAAGGCCTAAACGTTCTCTGAATTTCCTAATTCTTTCGTCTATAACACAGCCATCTCTAATGACAGAGGCTGTTTTTATATTCTCCGGATATTCATTACTTGATTTTTCAATTAAGCAATCAATGTATTTGGAAACACCTTCGCTCAAAACTTTCGATACTGTAATTGGGTACATTGCTGGAGTGTTGTCCACCGCATAATGGATAACGCCATCAACTTCGTATACTGGGTTGTCAATGGTCGTTGGGTGCGATGTTTCAATTTCAAGATGCGGGTCACAACTTACGTCAATAATCAATGTTCCCGGTTTCATCTTTTTTAAATCTTCTTTATAAATAATACGATCCGTTCTTGACGTATCCCACATTACGCAATTCACTAGAACATCATAATCAAACATCTTCTTTTTGAAAAGGGACTCTAGTTTACGACCATATACATCAACTTTCGCGCCCAACCCATGAAGGATTCGCAAAGCCCCTTTTGTCGTCTGCCCATTCCCTAAAATAGCCACCTTGGTGTCATAAGGCATTTTGCCGCAATAACGGAATGCATGCATAATAGCAGCTTCGCCAGCCACTTCCCTATTACGGTGGAAAATATAGCGTCCATCCTCAAAAATTTCTTCCCAAGCAATAACAGTATGCTTCGCTTTTATCATTTGGGATGTAAAGTCAACATTTTGAACCGTATGAGCCCACCCAAAAAGGATTTTTCCATCTTCAATAGAAGACAAATAGTCCGCATCGCCCAATTTAACATCGGTAATAATGTCGCAGGAAAAAACCCCTTCTCTTGGAACGACGTGACAGCCGAGTTTTAGGTATTCATCATCAGAGACTCCAACAGCTAATCCATATCCCTGCTCAAAATAGAGGGAATCAAGATTTCTGATTTCCTTCATATGCTCAGGCAACAGAGCCCTTCTACATTCACCATTTTTATGGCTAATAAGAAATCCCATTTTCTTCATTTGAATAATCCTTCTTATTTATTCAACCCATTTAAATCAATCATTGTACCATAAAGTTGATCAATTTCAGGCAATATAGCAGCATCAAAGCCAGAATCTGGATAAAACGTCATTTCACCAAAATACATATGTCCATCCAAATCATAAAAATCAACACGAACGAAAGGCATTCCTTGAGAAAGTTTTTTTGCGCTTTCGTACATCAAATCTAACGATTTCGGCTTAGGCAATGTAAAACCTTCTGGCGCACTTTTCCCCCTTAAATTATGCCTCAAGAGATTCCATTTAAAATCAAATGAATAAAACTTTGTTGGTTCATCTTTATCTCTATCAAGGCACAACATTACCTTGTATGGTTCACCATTAAAGCAATAAACCTTATAATCGATTGGAACATGCCCATTATCATCAAGAAATTCTTCAGCAATAATCTGCGGTGGAACATTTTTATACGGCCATTCTCTTCCTTCATAATAAAAATTCTTTTTCAAACATTTTTCAATTTTCTTTTTTGCAGAAGGAATGTCAAGCATATTCTTATCTTTCACTACAACCAATCCACCTGAATCATGGGTGCATTTTAAAACAAATTTTTTCGGTAATTCACCAAAGTTGATTTCATCAAATTTTTTCCATACACCCAAATTTGGTACAATGTGATTAGCACCAATCTTTTCCGCGACCCAATCTTTTACTGCGCACTTGTCAACCAAAATCGTGTAAAGAGAATTTCGATCATTTAATTTAAGCCATTGAAGTTTTTCATTAAAAGATTGAGGATTATTCAAGTTTAATCTTTTTCGAAAATTTGCAAAATAAACAAGCTTAATAAATAATGAATCAGACAACAAACGACCTATACAAGTTTTTTGCACATTTTTTATTAACGCACAAATGATTCCGAATCGATCATTTTTCAATAATTTTAAAAATGTGTTCAACTTATTCATGCACGTTGACCTCTACTAAAATAATCCATAATTTTTAGCACGGAATAAATAATAACAATAGCTATAATTTGTATTACATAAGATCTTCCTATTACAAAAACACCTTTAATCAAGAATAAATAATATGAAAAAAGAATATACACATCTGATATATCAAAAGACTTCTTTTTGATAAACAAATAACAACAAAGATTCAGCAACAAACCACAGATAATAGTTCCTATTTCGCCCCAATCAACATACAACCATCCAACAAAGGTATAGAATCTTGTACCCCAAAGTCCACCAATTGATAAAGGCGAAAAACTTTTGATTCCATATAAATTTCCTAACGTATAATCTCCATATAGAAAATGGTCCAAAATTCCGAACATTTGTGTATTAAAGACTATTGGAGCCTGTCCCATATACGACAACATTGAATCAAAAATACCTCGTGATTCAAATCTAGATATGGTAACATCAATAAAGAAATGAAGAACATAAAGAAGAGATAGCAAAATCACAGTATTGATAATCTTCCTTCTTTTATTATCTATGTCATTGTAGAAAAATAAATATATTGCTGGTAAAAGTAGAAATATTTCAAATATCATGGATCGCGATGTACAAATAATAGCGCTAAAAATTTGCGTTACGATCCCAGATAAGATTAGAAAAAATGCAATATATTTATATTTCAATAGCTGATACTTTCTAAACATCAAAACGCCCAATATTAATGCCAAAAGACGAGTATAACTAGTAAAAAGAATCGCCACATATTCAATAAAATTAGAATAAATGACAGGTGTTTCTTCACGATATGACGCAGCCCAATCACCTAATTGAAGCATCAATGACGCAAATGGTATTGAGATTTTAATCGTAATTAAAGAGGCTGTTATATACAAAAAAGCAAAGATCAAATAATATTTGTTGATTTTAAAAATCACCTTTGACGAAGACAAGTCTTTTTTTGAATAAAGAAATGGAGCAAAGAAAATCAAATAAGCAATAATAAGATATAAATAAGGCAGGAATGTAATATTCGATATATTCAATTCCGAATTAGGGAAAAGACAAAGGCCGATTGATGCTAAAGCAATAAACCCATAAGAAATAAGAAGAAATATTCCTAAAATATTACTTTTAATCTTTATAAAAAAGATTATCAAAAGAACAATAATTGTAAAGTATAGGAAAGTGTCAAGCATGTTTATTTAAGGATATTATCCATTTTTTAAATAAAAGAGGATTATAAAGAAAAGCTATAAAAAAACGAACAATCTTTCGATTTCGCAAATTCATTTTTTTTATTATAGCTTCATTCACAAATGTCAAAATCATCATTCTGAGTTCTTTTCCATAAAATTTTTCGTAGAAAAACTTAAAATCAACAAAAAAGTCATTGTTTTTTGTATTAAGAATTCTTTCTAATTGAATAATATAATATTTTTTAAAAGCTTTTTTATGGTCATTCCTTTGAGGTGAAGACAAAATAAGTTCTTGAGTTTTATTAAATAAATATAATGTAGACTTATATTTTTCTTCTGAAATGAACGACGATGTCATTGCATTTTTTTGATTTACACGATATAGATAATCTTCTCTGGAATCTATGGAATAATCATATTTATAGCCAGTCATCAAGATTGGTAGAATGTAACTAAAATCCGTGTAAATTTTCACATTTTCATCCCATAAGAGATCTTTAAACACAGAGGATCTATAGATGCAATTCCATATTGAGAAGGGATAATCATTGCTTAAGAAAGAAATTATATCATCTTGATGTCTTTTCCGGCCCCATCGATGATTAATTATATGAATTTTCGAATCGCCATCGGAATAAAAAGAAGCCCCTTTAAACACAGCATATTCCAATGATGGGTTTTCTTCCATAAACAATACCCGTTGTTCCAAACAGAATGGTTCAACTAAATCATCCGCATCAAAATGGATAATGTATTGTCCCTTTGAATGTAGCATTCCTATATTACGACACGTCAAGGAACCCTTAGGTTGTCGATCTCTTTTAAAGAGAAATATTCTGGAATCCATTTTTTTTATGGACTCTATATAATTTAAAGTAGATTCATCCGAACCATCATCTATAAGAAGAAGTTCCCATTTGGTATATGTCTGCGCTATAATTGATTTAATAAAATCAATTACAAGGCTCCCTGTATTAAAAACTGGAACTACGACAGAAACTAAGGCGGAATCAATCATTAGTAAAATCCTTTTTGTCAATAGCAGACTTCAAGGCATCTAAATATCCTCGACCATATTTCAAATCTGGTTCCATATGATTTCCCTCGCCCCATTCATTCCACGCCTTTATCATCACAATCTGTCTTGAAGAGGTTTTGTTTTGCAACATAGAAATCACATATTTCACCAATTTGAAGAAATAAACTGGTTTACAATCGTGTAGCAAAATCGAGTTTCTACCAGATCGCGGAGAATGATCCCAATTCGGGGAAATCACCGGAAAAACATCATCTTGTAGCGCATCTTTAGTTACCATATATTTAATTGCATCTTTATACTTAAATATAGTAGGCAACTTTAAATACTTTCTTTTAAAATAAAGCCACACTTTAGAAAACATTGATAAATTATGATGAATGTTATACACATTATCATCATAAACAGCATCAAAGCCATAACTAAGGATTTTCTGTTTATTTCTACAAGCAGAATCTTTACCGCAAAAGAAAAAATCTCCTAAAGATTCTTTTTTAGCCAATTCACGCCAAACATTTATAAATTTTTTTATTTCAGCATTTGCTAATGGATCAAAAATACATACAAACAGTTTGCCTTCTACACGAAAATAACGATTGTCTTTGAATAATGGTAACATTTTATAGAAAAAATCTACATAATCCTGCTCACCCAAATATCTTTGTTCAACAATAAGTTCCTTACTTCCCTTACTATCCCACAATTTCTTTTCCCATGAATGATTAGCCCAAGCTATGCAAAAAGGAAGTGTTATTGTTTTATCTTTTAAAACTTCAAAAATGGGCATTTCTAACAATTGTTTGCCGGCCCCAAACCAATAAGTCCAATAACAAAAAGCCGATACACCAGCATCATATGCCATGGTTGCCTGTTTACGTCTAACCTCAGGCAAGCGTAAATCATAAAATCCTAAATCGGCAGGGATATGTGGCTGATAATGCCCACGAAAAAGAGGCTTTGCCTTTGCGACATTCGTCCACTCCGTAAATCCAGGTCCATACCATTTCTCATTCTCTGCGACAGGATGAAATTGTGGAAGATAAAAAGCAACAAACTGAGCCATTATAATTTCTCCATGACATCAATCAGCTGATTTGATGCTGATTCCCAAGAATTTGTTTTGTAAAGACGTTCTATTGCACTTAAAATAAAATGCATGTCATTCTGCTCAAAAGCATACATCTCTATCAATTTTGCCAAACTTCCAGCATTTTCATTCTCAAAGAAAACGTCTTTGCCAAAACCAGCTAAAGTCTCTTTAAAACTCGGCAAATCCGAAACAATTATTGCTCGTTTAAAACTTAATGCAAGCAACAGCACTCCACTTTGAGAAATTTCCCTATATGGAATTACTATTACATCTGATTCCGTAATTTTATTATACAATACATTGTCAGGAACAAATTCTGGAATCCATTCGACATCAAGTGATTTCGTCTTTTTTCGTAATTCGGCATAATAATTTGGAGCAATTTTCCCAACAATCACCGTGTGAACAATTTCCTGGCATTCTTTAGGAAGCAATGTCAATGCATCTACTAAAATATCTGTACCCTTATAGTAGCTTTGATTACCATACATAATCAAATTAAGTTTCTCACCACGCTCACGTGGTTCAATTTTTATTCCCTTAGGCTCAAATATTCCATGAGGAACTACGCATGTTCTAGCGTCTTCAATAGCAAAATCTTTGCAAAACTCACGTCTAGACACCTCTAAATGGAGTATAAATTTATCGATAAATTCCTGAACACCTTTAAATCTTTGTCGATAGGCTGTCTTTTGGACTTTACTAGAATTATGTGGGTAAAGATTGTGTACCGTAAGAAGGATTTTAGTCTTTGGAGAGACAAACCTAATTATACGAAGAAATTTTTTTTCGATAGAACAAATCTCAAGGAATGGCAACCATTGCAAATGGAGTACGTCTATCTTGTGCAACAGAAGATAAAGAATCAAATAAAGATAGTTAACAACGCCTTCCAAGGCCTTAAAAGATCGTTTTACAACATTTTCGCTATTTTGCAACGATTTTGGTATAAGGCTTATTAACTTTCGACAATCACATTTGATTTCTGCAGGAATGATATTTGCAGCCAGAAATTTTAGATGGTCATTAGGAGGCAAAATTTTTGATAACGATTCGCATAAGGCGATATCGTAATTCAGCACTTTGCCGGATATATCTACCATCAAATAATTCATTTCTATTGTATAATCCTGCAAGGTACGCCAACAGCAGTTGCTCCGCTGGGAATATTTTTATTAACCAAAGTACAAGCCCCTACAACGGCATTTTGGCCTATAACAACACCATCTTTTGTTGGTGTTTTTGATATAATGCTGGCCCTCATACCAATATAGGCCCCGTCTTCAATCTTTATTGGATAATGATCTTGATTTCGTCCATGACAGGCAAAATAAACGCCATAAGATATAATGCAATTATTGCCAATGGTCATCAAATCATAGCACATATCATCCAAATAGCAATGCATTCCGATAAATACGTGCTTACCGATTTTAAAGCCGCACATCCTATAGATTGCTATACGGATGAAATTAAATGGACACAACGGAGCAATAACATTAGTGAAAAATTTCCTAATGGGTTTCATGAATATAGTCCATAAAGAATAATTGTAATAATAGGGCGCGGGGCGCTTCTTGATCTTTTCGTATAGCCACTTCACCAGAATCATGCAGCCCTCTCCACATACTTAATCTTTTTCCAAACGCCGAAGAACAGGTTCCGGCCTGTAATCCAGAGCGAGCTCACCGGGTTCAAGCCTTCGGCCTCCCGATAGAGCTTGTAATGCCACTTAATCAACGCCACATAGCTGTGACGGCTGATGGAGCCGCCGCGCTTGCGGTAGCTGGCCAGCGTTTCGGGGAGCAGGTAGCAGTCCGCCTTGCGGCATGCCTTGAGCCAGATGGCGTAATCGTTGTTCTTGCGGATGTCGGCTATCTGGATATCGCCCACGACTTCGCGATTGTACATCACGGTAAGGCAACCCGGCCAGCAGTAATTGAACATCCCCGTCTTTGTGATACGCTTGGGGCCGCCCACGAGCGTCCCTGTCGGCTTGCCGTCCTCGCCCATTTCTCCGTAGCGGGTGTAGCTGAACGCGTAGCCGTTCTGGGCCATGAACGCCAGCTGTTTTTCCAGCTTGTCGGGCGTCCAGAGGTCGTCGCTGTCGAGGAAGGCTATCCATTCGCCGCGGGCTTCGCGCAGGGCCCGGTTCCGGCTGACCGCCGCGCCGCTATTTTGGGCGTTTTTTAGGTAATGGATTGCTTTGCGTCGTTCGCAATTCCGTTTCAGGTCTTCGACAACAGCATCTGTGTCGTCGGTGCTGGCATCGTCAACGATAATCAGTTCCCAGTTCGTGTAGGTCTGGGCCAACACGGACCGTATCGATTCGGCGATGAACCGGCCGGTATTGTAGCTGGGCATAATTATGGAGACCAGGCCGTACATGCTAAACAGCCCCTTCCAGCATTCCGCGACGCATGAAAAATCCTATGTGCAGTCGGTTAAGCAACAGCCTCGAACCATGGTTGTGTCCGGCGAATCCGGACGGTTTGTGTCTAAACTAATATATAGTAAAAAATGTAATTATTCCGTAAGAAGCCGCGCGGGCCTGCACTGCCGTCGCGGGTCTAGGGATATTTCCGCGCAACCTATTGACTTCGACCGCAAAATAGTATATATTTGTGCAGTATATGTATTTGACAGAGCTATAAAGCCCGTAGCCTTCAAAGAAATCGTCAGAAGTTGACTAGAAAGGCAAAAAAATCTAGATTGGGGGAAATTACGGCTCTTGAAATAAGCCCCCCCACTCAACGAAGCTGCGAGGCGATGAGCTGCGACCCAATTCCAATTCTTGTCCCCCTCAGTCATTTTCTAGAAAATGACGATAAAAAGAGAACAATCACTTAAAAGGCTTCCGTTCGACAGGACGGGAGCCTTCTTCTCTTGAAAGAAATAAAAAAGTTTTTTGTAAAAAACAACGCCTTTTTTGTAAAAATAAATTAAGTCGTTTATTTATACAATCAAAATCCATTTATATTGAATACAAATTCATCCAAAATTTAGCAAATAAAATAAATCCATATTTAAAGGAGCATATATATGGAGAAAAAAAATACACGCACCACGGCATTTTCAAAAATTACAACTCATGCAAAAAAAAACGCAAGCCGCAAATCGCCCCATAACTGAAAAAAAAGCCACAATACCAGACGAAATATTAGAAAGAGCGAAGGCGGAAGTCGAATTAAAATTTGGTATAAAAGTCCGTTCTTCATGGGATGGCAGAACTTCGAGAGAATGGGATCCACGCAAGAAAGCTTTCAAAGTAGCCAACCCCAACAGCGACACCGTGGGCTACCCCACTTTAAATCCCGATTTTCTCAACCCCTATCTAAATGCAAGTAAATCTCCTTTGCCCGTATCACCTGAGGTTATATCCTTTGTTTACAGTTTAGATGGTCAAGCAGAGGGAGCAAAAAGCACTAGCGACTATGACGAACAGTGGAAAAAAGACAAATGCATCTTTACCTCTTGGTGTCCATTTTATCCCAACAGAGATCCCTATTGCTTTATTGACAAAGAAATTCTTGAAATTGATAAGAGTTTTGAAGAGGTCACAGGAATAAATAAATGGCATAACGGTAAAGGCATCAATGAAATAAGCCCTGCCGGTTACGACCTCGAACGCAATAAAATAATGGAACAAACAATAGCGAAAAATCATCAGTTTGTTTCCATATTGGATTCTCTTAATAAAACAGATGAATAAAACATGGCCCGCACAAAAAAGGAGTTTATCATATGAAATCTAAAGCGCATATTTACATGGCCAATCTAATAATGGACGAAGTCAAAAAAAATGGACGAGTCAAGATTGGAGAAACCGAATACGCAGTCCCCACAAAAGTTTTTGAGGTCATCGATAAATACCCAGAATTTGTCAGGGCGGGTTCCGTTGGCCCAGACTTTTTCCCAGATTTATTAGTCGGACAAATGGTCATTCATTCAAAAGAATCCGGCGAATTTTTAAAACTAATGTGGGATGAATTGACAACCATGAAAGAAGGAACTGATTACGATCAGGCTTTTGCCTTCTACTTGGGTTTTACGCTGCACTATGCCTGCGACATGTTCAGTCACTACTACATCAATAAATATGCCGGAGGTTTTTTTCCAAGTTTTTCCATTTTTACTGATAACGGCGTAAGCTATTCTCAAAAAAAAGAGGCTGCCTATATCATATTAAAACACATTACTCTAGAGTCCTACATGGACAATAAAATCAAAGACCTAGAGACTTCCATGAATATTCCAAAAAAATATTTAATGCGTTGTTTTGGAACCATAGAGTCTTGGCAAAGAATTAATTCCATTGTATACAACAATCCCAACATCGAACCATCTGGATTCAACCTTTTACATGGAATGGTCAAGGAATATTCGGATGCTTTAAAATCCAGCAAAAATATCGTATCAAAGAAATCTCAGGAACTTCAAGAACGCATTGACGTCTGGATGACAGAATGGCAAAATTTTGTAGTACAAAGCGTTGCGGGAAAAGGACGCGAATACGATTTTAGCAGAATTGAAAAAATTATAAGAAAAGTCGATATCAGCGGTGATGGCATAGATTTGGTACAAGCATTTATTTACTTGCACCAAATCTCACACGGCCCCCTTCCTATAATCCACAAGATTTTAACCGGAAAATATTTGGACCCTATGTATTGGATTGGCCAAGGAGTCCAATTAGGCGTTTACCAAACGACATTGAAAATCATCTATGAAAGTATAGGTAGAAAGGACGCCGTACCAAAAACTAAGGAAAAATGTAAAGAAGAATTCCGCAACATTATTTTATATGCAATTACTGATTCAGAAAAGCTTATCAATTCCCCTTTGTTTGAAGGATACAACACCGATCACTTCGATAAGGAATGGGGTAATTTCGGTGAAGCCAAAGACTGTCAATCACAGACCTTCAATGTATTTAGGCATTGCCTAAACATGGGTAAACTGTGCCTAGTCGGCAACAATAATCTCATTAAAATTGGCGAAAAATACAAACCAAAACAGATTCCTTTAGGTTTCAAAGATGGTTCTAACATTTTTAAAGACGGCGTATTGACGCATAAAATCTCAAAAATTCTTGTAACAATCAACGTATCAAACGATTCAAGTGTAGTAAATTGCGACGTTCATTTAACGATTGCCATGAAAAATAGAGACAGAGAAAGGTATTATTTAGACTCACTTCACAACGATTTTAGAAAAGGAAAAAAATACGAGTACATAATAAACTTCGATAAGAAAATAGCAATAAGCGACATTGCTCTAATCACGCTCGGATGCGATTTTACCTCATGGGATGCAGAATTTAATATTGACAGAATGACAGTCGAAGACATCGATTCAGATGAAGTACTAATCGACAGAAGTGGTATCGTAGTACAAAGAGATAAGCCATTTGTAAAACAATTCAACTATTCTTCCGAAAATCCCTCTTTCTATAGATTAAAAATACATACGTATACAACCAACAGCGACAACGGACAAGATGTTTTCTTTATAATTAAACACAAAGACGGTATTGAAGATAAAGTTGAATTAGATAATAAAGATAATAATTTTATATGGCACCATGGTGACGATTTCATAAAAACGTTCAATTACGCCATATACGTAGCAGATTTAAAAGAATTTGTAATTGATTTTCCAAGCGAAAAATACGATTTAGGCTTAGAAAACATAGTGATTAAGGACGCAATAAGAGACATTACGCTGGCCGAAGTAGACAAGGAATACATCATCAACAAAAACAAACCCCTCGTCATTCCGCTAAACCCCAACGAATTGCTCGAGAAATACAAATAAAAAAGCCATATAATCATGAACGGTTCCTGTCTCCCCAGACAAGAACCGTTTTTTTAATCGAATCGATATTCTGCGATGAGCTGCTTGACTTCGGCCTGGCCCTTGTCGTACTGCTCGCGGGTGATTTTGCCGGTTTCGAGCAGGTAGTCGCCGAGATCGGTGGCGGTGTCGCAGCCTTCTTCGGTGATTCCGTCGCGCTTGAACACCTTGCCGAGCGTGGCGAGGATGATCCTGATGTCGCCCAGGAGGGTGATTTTGCGGATATATTCGAGGTCGTAGCCGATTTTCGCTTCCCAGGTGACGGCGTTGCGGCCGTTGATTTGCGCAAGCCCGCTGAGGCCCTGGCGCACGGTGTGGCGCTTGCGCTGTTCGGGAGTCATGAAGACCATGTCGCGCACGAGTTGCGGCCTCGGCCCGATGACGGCCATGTCGCCCTTGAGGATGTTGAAGAGTTCGGGGAGTTCGTCGAGGCTGGTGGAGCGGAGGAACTTGCCGTAGGCGTTCAGGCGCTTGTCGTCGGGGAGCAAATTGCCGCTCGCGTCCTTCTCGTTGGTCATGGTGCGGAACTTGACGAGCCGAAAGATTTTCTCGTTCAGCCCGGGGCGCGGCTGCGTGAAGAAGGGGTTGCCCTTCATCTTGACTGCGCCAAGGAGGGTAAGCGCGACCAGCAGCGGGCTCAGGCACACGATGGCGAGAGCGGCGCAGCAAAAATCGAGGAGGCGCTTGAGGTAATTCTTGTACATAGGTCCATTTTTTTGTGTCTAAACTAATATATAGCAAAAATATCCCGGAATTCGACAAAAAAAGTCCGGCGTCATACCCACCGGACCATATCCTTAACTGATCTAAATTAGTCCATCACGCAACGTACGCTGATGTACATTTGTGTGCTGCTATACGAAAGGACCGCTGCATGGTTATCTTCGCTGCGAATTAATAAATAAGTCTGCATGCCTTCGTCATAAACCCACACGAAAGCATCGTCGCCGAGGTGCTCGAAATGCTTACTAGAGTCGAAGTCTCCGGCCCCAATCAAGGAGAACCCAAACTTATCGGTTGCTGCTATAGACTCATTCCAGCTCTTCGCCGATATCAGCGGCAAGGCCTTATTGCCCGCAAGGCTTAATAGGTCTCTCATTTCGGCTGTTGACGGAATGTGCCAGCCGTTGGGGCATACGCCCTGTATGGGGCCATCGCCCAGGTCGCAACTAGTTTTGTTGCACCCGGCGTTATTCATTGCCGCATCGCGACTGTACAGGCGTCCGTAAATATCGCAGAAACGGTCTTCGTTGTTGAAGCAGAATGATTCCCCTATTTTGTTACCGGCGTAGTTCAGGTTTTCGGCCAACCAGGTCTTGCCAGCGATTTTTACGGTCTTGTATGTCTTGTCGTCACGCGAGTCTGTCATGGTGCCGTATGAGATTGCAGAGTTGAACTGCGTGCCGGCATCCAGGTAGGGAACGAATTTCGAGCCTTCGCCCTTTATGCAGCGGACTGTGGCATAGTATTCTCTCGCAGTATAGTCCCAGATGTCAGCAGAAGAGGATATCAGGAGGAAATACTGGTAAGTACTCGCTGCGTAAAGCCACATGGCTTCATAGTAGTGCATATCCTCAAAACCATCTTCGCTTTCCCAATTCCCGGCTCCCACGAAGGAGAGGCCATAGTTGTCGGTACCCGGAGTGTACCAAGTCGATGCCGCCGATTTCAATGATGCTGTAGAAGTGACGTAGCTCAACAAGTTTTGCGCGTCTGCCTTTGTCGGGATGTGCCAGCCGTCCGGGCAGATGCCCTGTATGGGGTCATCGCCCAAATCGCAGCTTTTTCTGTATGCGCACCTTTTGTCGTTCATCACCGCATCGCGGCTGTAATGGCGACCATACAGTTCGCAATTGTCGGGATTTTCGCCGTAGCAGTCGGATTTTCCTATGGAGTGGTATTTGTAGTTCAGGTTTTCGGCCATCCAGGTGACGCCATTGACAACGACGGTCCTGTAAGTCTTGCCATCGCGGGGATCCTCCATTGTCCCGTAATTGATGTTCGGGTTGAAGTGCGATTCCTTGGTGTCTTGGTATTCACTACTCGAGGAACTACTGAAGGAAGAACTGCTCGAGGAGGAACTGCTCGACGACGAACTGCTGGACGAAGAACTGCTGGACGAAGAACTGCTCGAGGAGGAACTGCTGGACGAAGAACTACTCGAGGAGGAGCTACTCGACGACGAACGCTTGCGTGAAGAACTACTGTTCGACGACGAGCGCTTGCTGGAAGAACTGTAACTCGAGGAAGACCGAGAACCGCTGGATTTTTCCTTGTCCACGCTCTTACTCGAGGAAGAGCGCTTGCGTGAAGAACTGGATTTCGAGGAAGACCGAGAACTGCTGGATTCATCATCTTCTTCATAGCTGCTAGACACACGTGACTTGTCGGATTCATCCTTGCGCACGAACTCCTTGCCGGTTGCCGTGAGCGTGTCGTTATCGCCGGCCCAGATGTACACAGAATCGCGTTCGTCGAACTGGCAGGAGTAGCTATCCTTGTCGCTGCCCACGACGGCCTCTTGGCCCTCGCGCTTCTCGCCGCACGGATAATCCGCGAATTCCTTGTTTGACTCGAACTCATAGTCAGGTCCGTGGTTCTTTTCGACAGTAGATAAGCTATCATCACCACTACAGCCCGCAAGGAACACCGTTCCCAAGAGCATTGCAGCCATCAAATTTTTTTCTATACCTTTTATTTTCATGTTTTCCCCTTTTTTGGGGAAGAATGTAATAAAATTTATAGACATTGTTCTACGGATTAAATGTCAATTTCAGCGTAAAAAACCTCAATTCCAGCCCCAAAAACCGCTTTTTTTGGGGGTACAATTCGGGAAAGTAAAGATTAAATTAAGGATATGAGGTATCTGTATTCCGTGTTATCGCTATTGTTCTTGGGTGGCTACGGCTTCGCCACAGTAGGCGACACTATTGCCATCACCTATCACCTGAACGGCGGCGTAAACAACCCCGACAATCCGGCAACAGCCACAGTATTTCGGGATTATTCATCAACGATTATTACAGCCAATCCATATGGGATGAATGTAAGCGTGTTCGACATGCAGGGCCGCCTGATTACCAGCGGGCTGATAGGTACCGCCGGAAACGTTGCGCTCGAAATGCGCCATGCCGGCAGTTATCTGGTTCAAGTGGGCCGCCAGGTGCTAAGAATCGCTGTAAAATAGCACTTTGCCCATTCCTCCTCTACCCTCTCACGGTTCCTGCGACCAACTTCCATTTCCGTTGCAAGTCCACTGATGCGAGTTAAATTCAACCGTTTCTATTCTACCTTCACGATTGCACTCACCATATACATCGGTGATGTTAGCCAAAGTCCATCCATCCGACTTGCAAATGTATGTATAGTTTTCCGAAGCCTGCGCAACTTTTCCCATGGACTCTTTTGATCCACAGTAACCTATAACCGAATCAGGGTACGAAAGCATTGTCCATCCGTCCCATAAACAGACAAAGTGGTTGTTGTTCACCACGTACTCCTTGTACAGGCTGTCCTCGTTGCATGGGATTTGAAGGTGTACAGGCGTAGCCATAACCCAATCCAATTCTTCGCACGCAAGCAAGGCCCCGCTTTTGCTATGATACAACACACCTTCGGGATCATTACACACCATTTCCGACCTAGATGAAGCCACCCACTGTAAAGTTTCCTGGCTACAGGCATATGACATCCCTTTTTCTAGAACAGAAATTCTGAACATATTCGATAAAGAGGAATCACATTTCGGGAGGTCGTCCAGAGTTTCAACCATGGAGCGATATTTCACGCACCGCACCGAGTAAAATTCCTTGTCCGAAGTTTCCTGAACTTTATAGGTCAACTTTCCGTTCGCATCCTTGGTAAGAACAACCGCCTCGCCTCCATAAGCAAGGTATCTCGCCGTTTCGCCAAGCCCCGAACATTCCAAGGAATCCTTCAGGTCGCATACTCCCGCAAGCACGGGATCAAAGTCAACATCGTTATCTACAAGGTCCTTCCACAAGCCGCTATAAGGGAGGTCAAACCCCAAAGGGCAAAGCGACGACGGTTTGCTCTTGTCATGCGACATATAGAGGCGGCCATACTTGTCGCATTTTTCATCATCGTAGCCATAGCAAGTTCCCTTGACGTTGATGGCATTTCCCTCATCCAGGTTTTCCGTCATCCAGGTTATCGGGCCGCGATCTAACGTCTTGTACGTTCTTTCCTCGTGCGATTCGGCGCTCGTTTTCTTGCCGTCATTTGTCTTTTTACCGGTGCTACCTGCACTTTTCTCGGTATCGGTATCAGAAGAATCGGACGAGGCTATTTCTTCGTCAGGTCCGGAAGTCGACGAAGAAGACTGGGAACAAGAGCTAGCGAGCACACCAAACCCAAATAGCACCGCAACAATAAAAGGAATACAATTCAAGTTCTTCATTTCTTCCTCCATATGAGTCCATCACACTCGTACGGCACGCCATCCAGTTCCTCGACTTCTCCTTCTGTTACGCATTCACCCAACATTAATTCAGCGTAGGTTGTAAACGTCCATTCCCAATATTTCGATTTTTTACAGATATAATAAAAGCTGTTGAGGGAATCGACTTTATCTTCTATTTCTTCTCTACAAAGTCCAAATTCAAGCTCGAGCTTCGTCATTTCTGCCCACCCAGTGTCGGCGCAATGGTATTTTTTTTGATTAAACTCAAAAATCTCATACAGGTTATCCGCAGTACATTCCCCGGCATCATCGGACACCACAATTCCGCGCCAACGGAAGTCATCACAGATGAAATTTCCAGCGGAATCTCTCGCGCCCTGCGATTTAGACGAGCACACTCCAAAAACCGAATCGCGATAAGTTAATTCGCGCCAAGCATTCGCTTGACAGACATATTTTACACCTTCATGAACCTCGATTTTATCGTCCGGGATTTCGGGCGTACACACCCCCAGATAGTCGGTCAATCTTGGTTCACGCCAACCAGAGGAGTCGCAGCAGTACACCTCGCCATTATCCGTTGTATCTAGGACTCCTATATGGCCTAGTGTACATAATCCCATCTTTTTTTCCAAAAGATTGAAGCGCCTCCAACCGTACCCGGCTAGGCGTGGCTTATCACAAACCCATTTCATGTCTAGGTATTCACCTATTTCGTAAAGCCTTGTACTGTCGCATTTTTCAAAATAATCCGTAAAACTAACCTTTTCCCATTTGAAAGATCTACAGACGTACTCTTCATGGAAAACAACGGAATCATCGCTATTCAAGCCGTAACGCGTGTAGAAAAGGGTATCGATCTCCCCTTCCCTTTCTTTTGTACATAATCCAAATTCTTTGTCCTGGTTATTAGGTTTATCCCAAAAACCTAAGGAAGTACATTGGTACGTTATTCCGTTTAATTGATAGGTGGCCCCCACATTTTCTTTGGTACAATCGGGACCACCGACATCCCTCATATTCGCCAGTTGCCATTCTTCATCTTTGCAAATATACGTGCTGTCCTTATAGATAGAATAAGTTCCCGGCTCTGCGTCAGCGCAAGTATTCGTAAACACATCGATCCAGTGGTCATTCATGCAACGGAAATTGGACTTTTCCTTCATCACAAAAAAAGGCAAAGGTACGTGATGGTCGGAATCGCACAGAGGCAGGTCCTCTTCGGTCGCTACAATGTAGGAATAACGGACGCAGCGTACCGAAGCATAGTCATTATCTTCAAGAGGCTCAAACGTCACGGAACCTGACTTCACTCGGGCTGTATACCCCCCGGAGGTAAGATAAACACCTTCCTCGCCAAGCAACATATATGTTTTGTAATTGCAGTATCCCCCCAAAGGGAAGGTCAGGGCAGCTTCAACTTCCGGGAACTGCTCCCGGTACTTCATGGCTATGGTCCAATCTTCTCTGGACGGGAGATTAAAATTCGGCGGGCAAGCATTACGTGCATCGTTGTGATAAAGCATCCCGTAAGCGTCGCAGTTTTCATGATTGCCGGAATAGCACCACGTCAATCCGGACACATTCGCGTCTGACCAGGCATTTTTACCGGTCCAAATATACGGGCCGAACTGAACCGTAGGCATGTCGATACGATGACGTGTATCATAAATCGTGTCGAGTATAACATTCGGAGTATGGAGGCTATAATCGGCATCGATCTCCGAATCGCCAGATTTCTTGCTTTTTGAACCCGAACTGGTCCCAGGTTCATCGGACGGCTCCGAACCAGACGAAGAATCGGAATCGCACGCAATAACAAAAGCCGCAACAATAAAGCAAACAAACCATAAAAGAAAGTGACGCTTACGATGAACGCTCATGCGCTTCTCCTTTTATCTAGAGTCAACATCTCGGACAACCCAATGATAATTAAAACAGTTTAATCAGTCCACCGAGAACTGAAAATTCATTCCTAGAGCGATATTTTTAGGCAATTTTGGTCAATGTTTGCAGAGAGCCAGCACCCCTAACTTACAAAAAGATTATTTAAAAATTAAATAAGATCCCTTTCCCGGGAGCCTCGTCTTCTTTACAGACAAAAGAGAAAATTAATTTTTTGTTTACATTTAGGTTGACTTTTTTGTCGGACGCATCGTCAATTCCTTTACGTACAACATACTCCTTTAATTGCCGAACTGTATAAATTCTTAAACTATTTGTTTACATCGGAAATTAACTTATATATAATTTTTATTCGTTTGTTTGAGATGGCGTTTTTTGCGATTTTTCGACTATTGCGCACAATGTTATTTGTGATTATATTAATTTGTACTCATCACAAACAAAGGAAGGTAAGATGAAAAAAATCCATTTAGCAATTTTACTTGCTGCGTCATTAAACCTTGCAAACGCGTATGTAATCCCTACATATCACGATGGAGACCCAGCGCCAAACGGCACAACTCTTTTAATTCCACCATATGTAAGCGTCTATGGCAGTCCACTCGGAGTATCATCGAGAATGGCGGCTCGAGACGACCAACTTATTCCCGACGGCAAATCAGCTATAGCCAGATCATATACCATTCACAACTACAGTTCTACACCCATTTCGGGCTTTAAATTTTACCACTATTTCAACGCCCCCCCTTCAAAGCACTTTAAGGCAAAAGTATATCAATACTTCCACGGCGACCCCCGCATCGATCGCGCAGCAGTAATGAAGCACGCCAGCATTCAGCCACGAAGCATAAAAATCAAAAGATTGTCAGCCGTGCAGTACAGAGTTGAACTCGACTACAGCAACACGGACATTCCAGGAAGCGGCAATTTTCCATCAGTAGGCGCATTCTACATCAGAATCGAGTCTACCGATCCCGATGCTCCTCTGACCGACGTGTCGGATTGGGCCAGACCGGGGCACGAACTTAGCGGATTTGCCATTACGTCAAAATCGGGTACCATCTTGTACGGGCCTGAGCTGAACAACAATGGAACAAAGGTCTATCCTACGGTAGACAACGCCAGAAGAGTCGGCCTCTTGACAGACGATCCTGAACTGTGCCAAAACGAAAAAGCCTATTCTTGGATTATGATGGATACGGAAGACAATAACCCGTACACTCATTTCATGTCATCGCCAAGACCTTACGGCATTTCTATATACCCTAACGGCAATTTGGGATTCAGTTATTGCGCCCAAGCTTTTACAAGCATGCCTAAAGTTGCATTTGACTATGTCGTTTTGAAAATGGATACCACGTGTCCCTCCGGTTCATATGAGTTCGCACGCATTCATGACACAGAAAACAACAACAACAACGATACCCATACAGGAGACATATGGCCCAGTATAGCTGAAGCAGGTTTAGTTGATATGTCTTTGGAATATTGTCTTGTAACGAAAAACACTTCTTCGACTAAAGATTACCCGGTCAACAAGAATTTCAGTGTTTTTGCAAAGGTCGAAAACAATTCAAATATCTCCCAGAGTTTCCTCTATATTGATGACGAGGATTCAGACAATCACAACGACTGGGATTGGAGAGACATGTCGTCATCTTCATCTATGCAACAAAAGGTTAATAACATCATCTTTGCGTCCGGAATTGATACAAAAATGTACGCCATCAAATGGATTGGCGGTGGTCTTGCCAAGAGCGAAGCCAAGGTGGTTATGGACAACAAGTCCGCCACCACCACCGAGATCTCGCATGCTCCTGCAATCCGTGGCTTTGACCACTCTGCAGTAAGTGTAGAACTCCAGTCTACCGGCTACGCCAAGGTCACCATTGCTAACGCCAAGGGTGCCGTTGTCGCCAAGATTGTCAAGGAAGGCCTGCAGCCGGGCGTCCACCAGATTGAATGGAATTCCGGAATCGTGCCGAACGGCATTTACGTCGTGACGGTTGAACATAACGGCAAGATTGCCGCAAAGAACGTGATTCTGAGATAAGCCAAATTATCGTCAATTACCATTGTTCAAAACGAACAGCTCTTCGCCCAGCGGAGGGCTGTTTATTTTATTACTATTTTTTTTCAAAAAGGAGAATATCCATGCGCAAAATTGCCCTGATTACCCTGGTCCTGGTTTCTGCAGCCCTTTGTTCCGACGCACTCCGTTTTTCGTGCTCGTTGGCCAGCCGTGATGGATCCATCGAACAGTCGTTCAAGGGCACCTTCTACGACGGATTTCTCTTCGGAAAAATTCACAAGAAGCAGTCTACGCGCGCTGTGTGTAAAACGGTCAAGAACGACGTGGTAAAGGCAAAGCTTTTGAACCCAGCTAACGGCTCCCCGCTTGTCGAGGGCCCCGCCGAAGGCGAGTCCGGTTCTATTGCGCAGGATTCCGTATGCACCGAATACGCCGATTACAATGTCAAGATGCATCTCTCGGAAGACACGCTTGAAATCGCCCGCAAAGGAACTGACGACTGTCTCCTATTTGAAGTTCTGGTGAAGTAGAAAATTATGTCTGTTCGTTGCGTAAAGAACAGGGCGCAGACAGCCGAATCAGATTAGGTGCTGATTAGGTTATTTTGGCAATCTTTTGGTTCTTCCCAAAAGGTCGTACAGCTTGCCGCTTTTTTGTGGCATCTGTTGTGCTTTGACCTTATGGATGCGAGTCGTTGCTTGTTCCGGCACTGCCAGTTTTTGCATCGGATCTCCGATAATCGATTCCCCATAGAACCAATCGTAAAGGTCTTCCTTGTTACTGTACTGGTTCCTTTTTACCCTTTCGTTTAGCCATTCCCGGAACGATTCGCCAATGAATTTGTGCTCAAAGGCGTAGTACATGAAACCATCCATTTGGTCGCTTCCACTGGCTTTGGATGAACCGATACTTACAAAACCGCCGTTAATCGTGTTAAAGATATGCTCGCTTCCAACAGAGGCACTATTGGCGTTGCCGTAGAAATCATAGCAGGTAAGCGGACCACAGCAGGCAAAGTGGAAGAATCTCGGCGACACGCACATGTTTCTTTCCACTCGTGTTATATCCAGCCCGTTTCCAAGGCCAGTCTGGCCTCCGTGCCCACCGTAAAGGGCCCAATCATACTTGTCTGATTTAATGTTATCTAGATATTCCTGCCCGTCAGCGATGGTCTTATCAAGGGAGTCTGGGGAATAAAGAAGACTCAAGCCATCAACGAATTTCTGGTCGAGAGGATTGTTTAGGCCACCTTCCTCAGTTAGGAACATGGCACTACGCGTACGTTTCTTGAACAAACCGAGATAGTAGTTGTGGATTTTCTCGAAATAGTTCAATAAAAGTGTTTTTGGGTTACCGTAGAAACCTGCCGTGTTTGGGTCAATTCGAGAAACCCATATTTCAAAGGAATCAGAAACTGCGCCACTTTTGGAATAGTGTCCGTCAAAAACTCCATTGGATTTTCCAGAAATCCAAAGGTGCTTTATGTCTTCTTCGGGGAGCGAATCCATCATGAAAATATTTCCGTAATAGGTTTGGTTGAGACCGCGTGTGCTCTTGTCATTTTGACGCCAAACGGAATCAGGGATTGGTTCATAGGAGGCATCATCCCCGCATTTCCATTTTAGTGTAAGATAAGCGTCGCCAAATTCTTCTGCATAGTTTAGTTTGAATTTGTATAGACTGTCTTTCTTGAATTGAAAAACGCTGTAATATGGAATGTCCCAGTTGTTGAACCATGCGTCAATGAGCAGGGAATCGTTAATCCAAAGCCGCCTGTCGTTGTCCGTGGTAAGTTGCAGGGAACAAAGTGCGGTGACTGGAGATTTGAGGTATCCGGAATATGCAATTGAAAAACTATCCGCCGGTACTTTCCCTGGTATCGGAGAACCGTCGCGTACATCGAAGTTTAATGTTGTCGTGGTGGTATCAAACAACTTTCCGCCATAGGCTTCGGGGCCTCCGGCAGCAGTGTCTTTCCAAACACCGTCAAGATCCATGAAGTAAAAGTCTGTTACCCAACGTTGGTATTGGAATCCTTCTTCTGTTTTCTGGTAGAATTCAAATTGAGCTCGCGGAATGTCTCCAACAAAAATGGCTCCCGAGATGGTATCCTTCTTGCTTACGAGCATTTCTTTTAGGTCGGTGACTTTCCCGCCGTTCTTCTGGGATTTGAAAGATACGATAGAGGCATTTACTTGATAAGTATTCCAAATGTCATCTGTATAGGTGTCTATGGCATTCTTGATTTCGTTGTCCTTTATCATTTCGTCGTCAACGACGATGAGGATATCAGATGCTTTGCTCCATGCGCAAACAGAAAACAGGAGAAATATCCCCAAAAAATATTTAAGTGTATTTTTCATGAAAGCCCCCCTGGACTTCATTAAAGACAAAAATCCTTTTTTGGGAAATATATATTTTTAAAGTGCACTCTGGTTAAATATCCAGCTTGTCATCTCGACGGTTCCCTTGAAACCACTCGGGAACGTATCTCCATTCCTCGAAGAGGCTATCCAGGTCATCTGCTTATCGCTCACGCCGTAACCGGCATCAAAGTCGCTGGCGATGGTCCTGCCGTCTGTCGACACGTTCATTTCACCATCCGCATTGGAAGTCGTCAACAAGGTTCCGTTCGGGAACGAAATCGTAATCCCTTCACCCCCCACGGATGGGCTCGAGGGGTTCGCCGCCCCAGAAGGAAGAACCGCAGCAGAAGCCTCTTCCGGCGTGCAGCCCATTGTGCACCCGAAGAAGGGTTCGCTCGACTGGGCCCAGACAATTTTCAATGTCGTTATGCCCATCACGTCTGCGATACATTCCATGGCTATATTCACCGTAAAGCTGTTTGCGCTCCAAGTTTCGGAACCATCGGGCTTAGTCCTGTATTCGAAACGTCCCATGTACGACCCCGCATACGGAGAATTCTTGTACGAACCCGTCTCTGTAATGCACTTGCCCGAAACTTTCGGTGGCGATATGGAGGATTTCTGCTCTTTTTCTTTTGAATTCGATTCAAATTCCCGTAAATCGAGATAATAGATGGCATTCATTTTTTTCAAGCCAGAAAAAACCTCCTTCCACCGCGACCAGGGTTCCGGACTGGGAACTCATCGCGGCCATGACCGTACTGCTATATTTCGTCAATTGCGTCTGGGTTCCATCATCCAATGAATAGCGATAGTAATACCCATCGGAGGACTGGAAGAACAGCTGATTGTCATAAGATGCCAGTCTGTAGTTGTTGAATGCAAATAAGGCCGACGACTGGACAATCTTTTGTTCACCCGTTCTCTTGGATACACAAGTGAGGCTTGTTCCGTTGATACACACGTAATCCTTGGTCGCCTGGATGTCGGTCGGAGAACCTAATCCGTCGGCAAATGTCTTCAATTCCGGGCGTTCCCCATGCTTCCAGTCAACAGCGTTCAAGTCTACGCTCACGACGGTGCCATTGGGAGAATCCCAGGCAACGGACGCATAAAGCACATTTTCAGATACGATAAGGTCCGTAAATGCGGAATAGGCGTTATTCTGGTTATAGACCCTGTCGACAAGTTCTATCGGGAACACGGACAAATCGACATATCCTTTTTCCATCGGAAACACCTTGATTGAACTACCTTCCTTGTAGTAAATCCCGTCGGCATTCACGGCAAGCGCAGTCCGTTTACCCGATGAACTGAGTCCTTGGACAAGCGTGTCTATCCTGATGATCGGGTTGCCTTCACCATCCTTATTCCAGATGTTCACGGCCATCAACTTGTCGCCCACAATAAAGGCGACGAGGCCATTATCATAGGCTGCGATAGCCGTCAACGTATCGGTAGTGGCAAGACTGAACGATTTTTTCGCGAAATCATCGGAACCGAACCAGCCAATCGTAACGCCCTCTTCGTTTTGGGTCGTATAGATAATATCCCGCTCCATGGGAATGGCAAACCTCAAATCCCCGTCAGAGACGATCCGTTTGGTTCCTTCCTGTTGTACTACAGCAGCGCCCGAAGCGCTATCTGAATCATCGGAACAGGCTAAAAGCCCCCAAAGGGCGGTTGTGCAAGTTAAAATATGGATTAATCTACGCATGTCATGCTCCCTGTTGACATCCTTAGCAATCTATAATAAAAATTTACATACCGTACCCGGCCCATTCTTTTTTTGGGGTCTATTTTGGAATAAGGCTTTGAAGAATCATTACGACATCATAAAGTACAGGCGTTCAAAGCCGCCCAGAACATATAGTAAAGACCCTCTTCGTTGTTGGCGTAGTCTGATCTAGATGTATGATCTGAATAGAGGTCTTTTATACGAACAGATATTGAATCACTGTCGTCAATAAAGTACTGAAGTTCATCATTAAAACCATCGTTTATGAAATGCCAGGTATTTATGTCGTCCATTAGTATTTCATCGCACTGGTATATTTTATCTGGATCATGGGGTATGCCAGAATGGGATGTTTCTTTTTCGGGATAATCCATAAGGCAACGAATCGAAAAGCCGAAATCCTTATTTTCATGCGTCGCTGCATAGGCTTTGTCGCTGCTTGTAAAACCTATAGTAACGATTACACTCTTTCCGCTTTCATCAGAAGTCCAAAAATCTGTATTGAAATCAACAGGATTGAACGTCCCCGCTCCGTATCGAGGCCCGTTAGGAATCACGCTAAAACCGTACTTGTTTGTACCTTTTGCCGTGTCGTTCCAAACCTCTGTAGACTTGAGTTCGCGGGCTGCTATGTCTACGCCGCCAACGGCATTGAAAAGGTCTTGCCATTCCCAGTAAGAGGGAATGTGGAACCCTTCTGGGCAGAGGCCGCGCATTTGGCCTCGTGGTTTGCATAAGTTTTCACTGCGGCAGTTTGTATCGGCCATCGCGAGGTCCCAGGTATACAGGTATCCTCGGTGATTCTGGTCATCGGCTCCTTTTTTGCTGTATCCGTACCATGAATCTTGTGTGCGGGGGGCATATTTATAATCGTATGCCAGGTTTTCGGCCATCCAGGTATAATCGCCGATTTTGACGGTCACATAGTATTGATTGTCTCTGGAATCCTTGAAACAGCCATACTGAACGTCTGGGTTCAAGTATTTCCAGTTTTCTTTAAGGGCTGGGGCCTCGCTGCAGGGATTGAATGGGCCGGAGGAGGAACTTCCCGCTTTTACGGAGGAAGAGGTGTCTTCTGCTTTTTCGGAGGAAGAGGAGTCTTCTGCTTTTTCGGAGGAAGAGCTCTTTGTTTGTTCAGCAGAAGATGTGTTTTCTGCTTTTACGGAAGAAGAACTTTTTCCTGTGGACACATTTGTTGAATGAACAGAGCGCTGGTCCCAGCCAAGAGTGCGATTTTTTTCATGTTGCTACTATCTCGGATAAGCTATTCCCCATAAAACTAAATAAAACCAAATTAACGGGAGTGGAGAGTCGTGTAAAAAATGTATCTTTCACCCCAAAAACACTGTTTTTAGGCTATTTTGGGCATTTTGACCACCGCAGCATAACCACAGCAGGTTCGCAAACATACGGCCAAGCTTGACAGAGCCTTGTTTTAGTTTTGTTATTGTGTATATTATTAATTAGCGAAGATAATTCAGCGTTTATGGAGCAGCGATGTTCAAAGTGAAAAAAGAAACAACAATCCTCTGTGGCATAGCCCTTCTCGTTGCATTGCTTATGGGGTGCGGTGATAGTGCGTCTGCGAATGATGCGGGTGAGGCAGAACAGGGAGAAACCATTACTTCTCCGGTAGGTGGGGATTCTGCCCCTTCTTCTCAAAACGTTTCTAGTTCCTCCAGCAAAAAAGTTTCTAGTTCCTCCAGCAAAAAAGTTTCTAGTTCCTCCAGCAAAAAAAACACTATTTCCGGTTTATCCAGCAGCAAACAACGTAGTTCTAGTTCGGTAAATCAGGGCAAACAAAAATCTTCCCAGAGTACCCCGTCCTCTTCGTCCAAGAAAGTGGAAAGTTCCAGTGCAAAGAAACCTTCCGATTTCAATGGGCTTACACGCGAGGATTACTTGAATGATGAAATTGAATATTTAGAATTTGAAGATGAACGGGACCACCAAAAATATAAATACGTAAAAATTGGTTCCCTCTATTGGATGTCGCAAAACCTGAACTATTCGGACAGTGTTAACACCAAGAGCCTTACGGAGGGAAGAAGTTTCTGCTATAATGACAATCCGTCCAACTGCGATGTTGCAGGCAGGATGTACACCTGGAGTGCCGCCATTGATTCTTTAAAGGTCGCGGCAGACAGCGGGACGTTCTACAGCTGTGGTTTGTATGATAAAAATTGTGCGTTGCATGACAAGAGTATAATACAAGGGATTTGTCCTGAGGGATGGAGATTGCCGAACGTTTCCGATTGGTCAGGACTTATTTACACAATCAAATATGATAAAACCGATAGTCTGATTTCTGTACCGGAACGTCTTAAGGCAAAAGTTGGCTGGGATCTTTATGAGTATCACACGAATGGTTCGGATGCTTATGGATTTTCGGCCATTCCTGGTGGAGACATGAGTAAAAATTATGGAGGCAATGGATATGCAGGCCTCAACAAGCTTGTGGGTTTCTGGAGTGCTTCCCCATATGGGGGTAATTTGACTGAGCGCGGAGGCATTACGCAGGCAAGGGAATACGCAATATTGGGCAATTGTAATGTGGATTCTGATTGTTCTACAATAAAAAACAGAAGTATTTCCAACGGAAGTTACATCCGCTGTGTCATGGATGTAGAAACGCCTTAGCGTTAATGAAGTCTATGAAAAGATTTTGGCCTGTTCTACTTGTCTTTTTCCTTGTTGCTTGCGGAGATGATTCTGTATCGACTATTGCCGATGATTATTCCTCGGCAGAAATAAGTTCAGATTCCGTTACTTTGAGCTCGTCAGGTAAGCACAGTTCTAGTTCTGGAAAGACGAGTTCCAGTTCAGTGAAGGCAACTTCTTCAAGTAAGAAAAGCTCTAGCTCAGTAACAGCAAGTTCTTCTAGTGAAATTAGCTCTAGCTCTGTAACAGCAAGTTCTTCTAGTGAAATTAGCTCTAGTTCTGTTGCCGTGAGTTCTTCAAGCAAGCCTGTTTCTAGTTCTGTAGAATCCAGTTCTTCGGTATCAAGTTCTTCGAGTGAGATTCTTTCGTCAAGCGAATCATCCTCCAGTTCAGAAAGTTCAAGTTCCATCGCAGTATCGTCGAGTAGCTATTACTTTACTATTCCCGAAGGTCCTGCTAAAAACGTCTTTACGATAAGCCTGGACGAAATCAAGCAAAATGTTGACAAGGCTATGTCGAACGACTTATTTGCGACAGACACTTTTGAAATCAGTTACTCCGTGAAAGGCGTAGCGGCTGGCATGCGTTATTCCGCAACATACTACTTTGTATCAAAGGGCAAAGATCGATGCTATTACGAACAGTCTATGGATCCGGATTACTTGAAAAAGACACGTACTGTTATCAATGGCGACCGCCGGAAGGTAATCTTTTTTGACGGAACGGCAGCAAGGATTCTGGATACAGAACAATCCTATACCGACTCTATAAGGAACACCCTAGGAAAACAATTTAAGAACCCATTTGATTCCATGGAATGGGAAGAGCCAGTCCAGGTAGACGACAGTATTTTCCGTGTCGTTCGACATGATGGCGCAGAACTCTATTACAATACCAATAAGAAAAGTTGGGAGCTTTTTAAGGAACAAACCACAACTGAAGATGGCGATATTATTGATGCGGAATACCGCCCGGAATATGAAAACGGTCTTGTAAACAAGCAGTACTATGTCGCCATTATTCATTCGCAAGATCTTGGTAGAGATGTCACAAGCACAATTACATTAACAGCATCCTACCGGAGCGCAGATAAATTTCCGGATAAATTGTTTGAATTTTAGAAAAGCATCGAAATAAGACCTATAAATCCGTCCGCAAACCGATTTTTGTGTACGATTTGACTTGACAGAGCCTTCAAATTAGTATATATTTGTGCAGTACATATATTTGACAGAGCTATAAAGCCCGTAGCCTTCAAAGAAATCGTCAGAAGTTGACTAGAAAAGCAAAAAAATCTAGATTGGGGGAAATTATGGCTCTTGAAATAAGAAACATCCCGGTTCTTACTGGCTCTACGGCAGAGTCGTTTATTCGTGCTGCCGAAGAACGCGAAAAGAATCCACGCCATCTCTCTCTCAAGGTTTCCTTTGCCCAGATTGACGAAATGGCCGCCCGCGCGCGTTCTTATAAAGAGGCCCATAATGGAAAGAATCCGTTTAGCATCTGATTGCACAATCTACCCCATCGACAAAAACACCGACATGTCTTCGTTTTGTTGCGGAAACGATGATCTGGACGATTTTTTCAGGAACGATGCGTACCTATATTCCGCGCAACTCTTGGGAAAAAGCTACATCGCCGTGACAAACTCGGAATCGCCACAAATTGCGTGTGCGTTCACGCTTGCCAACGACAGCATCAAATCCACGATGATTCCAAAGTCCTCAAGAAATCGCCTAGAACGAAAAGTTCCCAACGCAAAGCATACACGCACGTATCCTGCACTGCTGATAGGGCGTTTAGGTGTCAACGGACAATTCCAGCGAAGTGGATTGCATCTAGGGAGCCAGGTTATAGACTACCTAATTTCTTGGTTTATCCATCCTGACAACAAGACCGGCTGCCGTTTTATGGTTGTCGACGCATACAATAGGCCCGAGACCACAGAATTTTACCAAAAGAACGGTTTCCGGTTTCTGTATTCGGACGAAAAATTCGAAAAAGAGGCTTTTCACATTAATGTCAATCAAACACTAAATACGCGGATGATGTATCTAGATTTGATTGATTTTGTTTCGTAGAAAGAACCGCCGAAATAGCCTAAATTCTGCAATTCTGTAGTGAATAAACAGCTTCGGAGTGGCTTACGAAACCGATTTTTTTTGCTATGACGACGGAACCGTATAAAATGTCTTGACAGAGCCTTTAAAATAGTATATATTTGTGCAGTAAACATTCGTACACATCGTTTAGAGGCTCTGGATGATTGAACGTATTCGCGGAATTCTTGTCGAAAAGTCGCCCACCTTCGTGGTGGTGGACGTGAACGGTGTCGGCTATGGCGTGAATATTTCCGCCTATACGGCAGGCAAGCTGCCCGAGGTCGATAGCGAGGTGCTGCTGTACACGAACCTCGTTGTCCGCGAAGATTCCATGACATTGTTCGGGTTCGCCGACAAGACGGAAAAGGACATTTTCCTGATGCTGTTGGACGTGAACGGTGTGGGGCCCAAGATGGCGCAGCGCATTCTGAGCGGAGTCTCCCCCGCCGACTTGCTGAACATGATTGCAAGCGACAACAAGAGCGCCCTCGGCAAGATCAAGGGGCTCGGCAAAAAGACGTGCGAACAGATGGTGCTTGCGCTCAAGGACAAGGCAGGCACGATGCTCCAGGCCCTCGGCAATGTCGAAGGTTCCGGCGTCACAAGCATGGGTGCGCTCACCGGCGCGAAGATGGAGGCCGTACTCGCCCTGCACACGCTCGGCGTCAAGGATCCCGCAGCCGAAAAGGCAGTCGTCAAGGCAGCCGAAATCCTCGGGGACACGGCTGACGCGGCCACGCTTATCCCGGAAGCCCTCAAATACCTTTAGACGGAGATTCAAATGGAAGACAACCGCATCATTTCTCCGCAGAAAATCGCCTTTGACGAAAACGATACCGACAGGAATTTGCGCCCGCCCAGCCTGAACGACTTTACCGGTCAGGACGACATCAAGGAAAGCCTTTCTATTGCCATCGAGGCGGCCCGCCACCGCGGGGACGCACTGGACCACTGCCTTTTTGCGGGCCCTCCCGGCCTCGGCAAGACGACACTCGCCGGGATTATCGCCAAGGAAATGGGCGTGAACATCCATGTGACTAGCGGCCCGGTGCTCGAGAAGGCGAGCGATTTGGCTGGTTTGCTTACCAGCTTGCAAGAAAACGACGTGCTGTTCATCGACGAAATTCACCGGCTGAGCCGCGTTGTCGAGGAATACCTCTACCCCGCCATGGAAGATTTCCGGCTCGACATCATGCTCGATTCCGGCCCTGCAGCCC
>JAEEGK010001360.1_pt1 | contig 61286 bp, 50 predicted proteins | sample 8958771 | NCBI WGS metagenome assembly JAEEGK01 (sample SAMN16246547, study PRJNA631951) | gut metagenome | biome: gut microbiome; feature: rumen; material: SC-attached | host: Bos | place: Iran: Karaj | collected 2018-10 | reverse complement strand
TGGTGACCCACCTGGGGACGGGGGTTGGTGGACCATTGGGGTTCATGGTCCACAACCCCCGTCCCCAGGTGGGTCACCTGTGAAATAAGTATAAAAGGGTAGGGGTACAACAAATATCTGACTCGCCGATTGCTTGGCAAACTGCGTGTCAGAAAACTGGGGGAAAACGATATGAACGAAAAAAAGATTAAGACGATCCTTGCGGCGGCATTTTCGTGCTGCGCGGTTTTAGTGGCAGTGTTTGTGATCATAAAGCTGTCAAACATTCCCGACACCGACGCAACCGGCACGGGTGTAAAGGTCGAGACGGGAGAGGCTGAGGCCGGGACCGATGATGTAAAGGTCGAGACCGGAGACGTTAAGATCGGAACGGATGATGTAACGACCGGGACCGGCGTTGTTAATGTTCGGAGAGTGCAGAGCGGACCTCCGAATATGACAGTAACAAATCTCGATGAAAGCATCACAGAGTCCCCCGGCACATGTTCGTGGACCATACCTCACGGAGACGGGAAATTTAGTCTAATAGAGGGCGATGCTGATCATCCGCTTTTCTCAAAGGAGTACATGGAGCCGCTCGAGATGAAGCCGACTGTCTTTTCTTCGGTGGATCCGCTTCGTGCCGTACTTCAGTGGGATCACATGCCGAGCACTGTTTCGGTCAAGTGCTGGGGCGAAGAGGACTGGGAGAACTTTGACGCGATACCTAACGGCGTCTCAGTAGAAGCCAAAAGAGTCGATAAAGAACTGTATGGCGACATTGATGCCTTTGAAATAAAACTCATGGACGGGAATTACATCTATGAGGTTCATGCCTACTTCCCTAACTCTGACAGCGGATATGGGGATGCATATTACGGATTTTATACCGAGAAATCTCCACAGAGTCCATAATGCTAGTGTATATTATGATTTTTGTCTACTTAAGATATGCATCCTTCGCCGTTAGAGAATTTCTTTGACGTCATCTTAAACGTTAGTATCCCGGTCGACCGAATTCAGGAACTTGTAAATCCGCGATAAATATAGTAAAATCAATCCGTATGCGCACAGCGCAGCCTATGTAATTTTCAGCTACAGGTAAGGAGATACACATGATCGCAGCATGTAACGTGACACTGCGTCTCGGAAAGAGAGCACTCTTTGAGGACGTTAATATCAAATTTACGGAAGGGAACTGCTACGGCCTGATCGGCGCGAACGGAGCGGGAAAGTCCACCTTCCTCAAAATTCTTTCGGGACAGCTCGAGCCTTCGAAGGGCGAGGTTGTCATCACTCCCGGACAGAGACTTTCGTTCCTTGAGCAGGATCACTTCAAATATGATTCATATGACGTAATGGACACCGTCATCCTTGGCAATAAGCGTCTCTATGAGATCATGAAGGAGAAGGACGCCATTTATGCAAAGGAAGACTTTTCCGACGAGGACGGTATCAGAGCGAGTGAGCTCGAGGCTGAGTTCGCCAACATGAACGGATGGGAGGCAGAGTCGGAGGCGGCTACACTTCTTAACGGACTCGGAGTTGAGGGTGAGTACCATCACATGATGATGTCACAGCTCAAGGATTCCCTCAAGGTCAAGGTCCTTCTCGCACAGGCGCTGTTCGGCAACCCCGACATCCTTCTGCTCGACGAGCCTACGAACCACCTCGATCTCGAAGCCATCAGCTGGCTCAACGAGTTCCTTATCAACTTTGACAACACCGTCATTGTTGTATCCCACGACAGATACTTCCTCAACAAGGTCTGCACACAGATCGCCGACATCGACTACCAGAAGATCCAGCTCTACGCAGGAAACTACGATTTCTGGTACGAGTCGAGTCAGCTCATGATCAGACAGATGAAGGAAGCCAACAAGAAAAAAGAAGAGAAGATCAAGGAACTTCAGGAGTTCATCCAGAGATTCTCGGCCAACGCATCGAAGTCCAAGCAGGCTACTTCGAGGAAGCGTGCGCTCGAAAAGATCGAGCTCGACGACATCAAGCCTTCGAGCAGAGTTTATCCCTACATCGATTTCAGACCCAACCGCGCGATCGGTAACGAGGTGCTCACAGTCAGCAACCTTTCCAAGACGATCGACGGAGTTAAGGTTCTCGATAACATAAGCTTCGTTGTCGGACATGACGACAAGATCGCGTTTGTCGGCGGCAACAACCAGGCCGCAACGGTACTCTTCAAGATCCTCAACGAAGAGATGGAGCCCGACGAAGGTTCCTTTAAGTGGGGCGTTACCACACAGAGAGGTTACTTCGCGAAGGACAACACCGAGGAGTTCAAGGGCAGCGAGACGATCGTCGACCACCTCATGCCTTTCTCACCGGTTGACGATCAGCAGTACGTAAGAGGTTTCCTCGGACGTATGCTCTTTAAGGGCGAAGACGGCGTCAAGAAGGTCAATGTCCTTTCGGGAGGAGAGCGTGTCAGAGTCATGCTTTCCAAGATGATGATCCTCGGCTCGAACGTGCTCGTCATGGATGAGCCCACCAACCACCTTGACATGGAATCGATCACAGCGCTCAACAACGCACTCATCAAGTTCCCGGGCGTTGAGCTTTTCACGGCACTCGACCATCAGTTCATCCAGACCACCGCGAACAGGATCATGGAGATCCTCCCCGACGGCAAGCTCATCGACAAGGTTTCCACCTACGACGATTATCTTGCAAGCGATGAGATGGCTCGTAAGAGAACAGTGCTCGCAGTAAATGAAGAGGAAGAAGACTGATATGATATTAGACACCGGGTCAGCCGGGGTGAGAAGAGATAACGGACAGATCAAAGCATCCGTTTTTGCTCCCGGATCAGAGAGCGTTAAGCTCGTGTGCAACAGGAAGTCCATAGCGATGAAGGAATCGCCCGAACAGAACGGCTGGTTTGTCTGCTCTTTTAAGGACGAAGGAACTCCGCTCGTTTATCATTTCGAGAATGAGAACGGCGCTTTTTCCGATCCTTTCGCCAAGCTTCTGTGCGAAACCGGCGGCTTCGGAGAGAGAAGCGAGGTTCCGGATGCGATCCTTTCGGTTCCGGAAGAGAAGAAGACGGCGCGTGGCACCTACAAGCCGCATGACCTTCGCTCGTCAGTCATATATAAGCTTCATGTCAGATGCTTTACCGCCCACCCTTCGTCGGGTGTGGCTGCGCCCGGAACCTTTGCGGGCGTGGCATCAAAAGCAAGATATTTAAAGGGCCTCGGCGTTACGACGGTGCTTCTCATGCCGTGCTACGATTTTGACGAGGTCGTTCGTGACAGAGATTTCACAAGACCTCCGCAGAGGAAGCAGGCTGCACCCTTCGATGCGGTCCTCACGAGCAGCGTGCCTACAGCCGTGGAGCCCGTGAAGCTCAATGTCTGGGGTTATTCCGCCCCCGCGGCGTTCTTTGCGCCCAAGGCATCATATGCATCGGATCCGAAGAGAGCGGACGCGGAGTTTAAGACGCTCGTCAGGACTCTTCACAGAGCCGGTATTGACGTTTATATGGAGATGTGCTTCCAGGCCGATCTTGCGTACTCCTTCATGACGGGTGTTCTGACGTACTGGCGCGACGAGTACGGGATCGACGGCTTCAGGATCATGGGTGACAACCCCTGTGTCCCGATGCTCGCAGTCGATCCTTTCCTTACAGGCATAACGCTTATAGCCCAGGGCTGGGATACCACGGGTATCGGTGACGAATGCCGCAGAGAGCGACTCGGAAGCTGCAATGACGCGTTTATGGTCAACTGCCGCAGACTTGTGAAGGGCGACGAGGATCAGATCAAGGCTTTTGCCGGATCGTTTAAGGATAACGGCGGCGACATTGCGAAGATCAATTACTTCGCCGATCACGACGGATTCACTCTCTACGACGTGTTCTGCTACGACGTCAGACACAACGAAGAGAACGGTGAGAGAAACCGCGACGGCCGCGAGATCAACTACAGCTGGAACTGCGGTGTCGAAGGACCCACGACCAAGAAGAACATCAGGGCTCTCAGACTCAAGATGTGCAGGAACGCGCTTATGCTCCTGTTCCTCTCTGAGGGGGTTCCCATGATAAATGCCGGTGACGAGTTCCTCAACTCCGCCGGAGGCAACAACAACTACTACTGCTGTGACAACGAGACGGGCTATGTGGTCTGGGAGAAGAATGCTCAGGCCAGGGAGCTCACTTCGTTCGTGAAGAAGCTTATAGAGCTCAAGAGAGAGCATCCCGTTTTCTCGAACAGAACAGCACTCAAAGGGCAGGACTACGCCGGACAGGGACTTCCCGATATCTCGTTCCACGGTATCAAGGCATGGATGCCCGACTACGGTTACTACAGCAGGACGCTCGGCATCTTCTTAAACGGACGCTACGCGCTAAAGGACAAGAGGACTGCAGACTCGAGCTTCTTCCTGCTCGTAAACATGCATTGGGAGTCGCATGAGTTCGATCTGCCCACCATAGACGAGCATCCCTACTCGATGGTACTCGCCTCCGACGATGCGGCTGTTTCGGTCGGAGAGAGGACCTGCGTCCTCGAGGGACGCAGCGCGGTACTCTTCAGGGTTGATACGCTTGCGGGAACCGCTCAGGCAGGCACAGGTAAAACCCGGCGCGAAAGGAAAAAGGTATGACCGCGATCCGCGTTAATGACATAAAGAAGTTCATGGAGCTTCTTCTTTCGGGGGAGGCCTTTGATACGTTTATGTTCATAGAGGCAGAGATTTCCATGGGCCTCGATCACACGATCTCGGGCCGGATCAACAGATCGTTTTACACATCCGATGAGAACGAGATCCTTGGGGATGCTGCTTTTCATACATGGGCAGTTGCCAAAGAGAGCGTCCGTCAGACGGTAAAGGGGAAAAAGCTGCCCGTGAGGATGAAAGTGGTTCTTCAAAAGGACGGCGAGCAGGGAACACAGATCATAAACGTTCGCTATGATGCGAGCGGACTTACTGTTGTCACGGGGTTCGCGCAAAAGGGCTTTAATCCCGACAAGCAGCCCGAAAGGGACTGGGACAGGGAAGCCTTTGATTTTTTAAAAGGTTTGGGACTTGATATCAATATTTGTTAGCACTCGTTCTGTTTGAGTGCTAATTTTTTATTGACACGACGCCGAGTGGGGTATATGATTATATTCAGAGTTCCGGTTGTGTGAGCAGCGTGATATCACATAAGCGTTAACCCGGACAGAATGTTAAAAGGAAAGAGAGTGACTATTAATGAGCACCGAAAAAGGTAATCTTTCAATCAATTCGGAGAACATATTCCCCATAATCAAAAAATGGCTTTATTCAGACCATGATATTTTTTACAGAGAGCTTGTTTCGAACGGCTGCGATGCCGTGACAAAGCTCAAAAAGCTCGCGCTCATCGGCGAGTTTGAGGAGGTCGAGGGCGAAGAGTACCGCATCGACGTGAGCGTCAACCAGGAAGAAAAGACGATCACCGTCAGTGATAACGGAATCGGTATGACAGCCGACGAAGTCAAGGAGTACATCAACCAGATCGCTTTCTCGGGTGCCGAGGACTTCCTTAAGAAGTACAAGGACAAGGCGAGTGAGGACCAGATCATCGGTCACTTCGGACTCGGTTTCTACTCATCGTTCATGGTAGCGCACAGAGTTACGATCTCGACACTTTCGTACAAGAAGGATGCAAAGCCCGTGTTCTGGTCTTCGGACGAAGGACAGGAATTCGAGATGAGCGAGGGCGACCGCGCGCAGAGAGGTACAACGATCACCCTCTACCTCAACGAGGACAGCTACGAATTCTCGAACGAGTACCGTGCAAGGGAAGTCCTTAACAAGTACTGCTCGTTCATGCCCGTTCCGATCTACCTGAAGAATGAAAATGCTCCCGCGCCCGAAAAGAAAGAGGGCGAGGAGGACAAGAAGGAGGAAGAGAAGCCTCTCAACAACACGACTCCGCTTTGGAACAAGCATCCGAACGACTGCACAGAGGAAGAGTACAAGGAGTTCTACCGTACTGTATTCCATGACTACAGAGAGCCCCTTTTCTACATACACCTCAACATGGATTACCCCTTCAACCTTAAGGGAATCCTTTATTTCCCCAAGATCAATCTCGAGTACGAGAGCCTTGAGGGAGTCATCAAGCTCTACAGCAACCAGGTATTTATCGCGGACAACATCAAGGAAGTCATCCCCGAGTTCCTTATGCTCCTCAAGGGTGTCATCGATTGTCCCGATCTTCCGCTCAACGTTTCGAGAAGTGCGCTTCAGAACGACGGCTTTGTCAAGAAGATCTCGGACTACATCACCAAGAAGGTTGCAGACAAGCTCTCCGGAATGTTCAAGACGGAGCGTGAGAGCTACGAGAAGTACTGGGACGACATCGCTCCCTTCATCAAGTACGGCTGCATAAAGGACCAGAAGTTCAAGGAGAAGATCAGGGATTACTGCCTCTTTAAGGACCTGAACGGCAAGTATCTGTCACTTAATGAGTACATCAAGGAACAGGGCTTCGCTGTTGAAGAAAAGACCGATGACGCAGCTGCCGGCAAGACCGAGGACGGCGTGGAAAGAGTCGAGGGCGAGGTCGTTTCGGATGATAAGTCCACAGACGGCAAGGAAGAAAAGGAACCCGAGAAGAACAAGATCTACTACGTCACCGACGAGAAGCAGCAGAGCCAGTACATCAACATGTTCAAGTCCGAAGGACTTAATGCCGTCATCCTCACACATAACATCGATCAGCCCTTCATCCAGCAGATCGAACAGGACAATGAGAAGCTCGCATTCCTCCGCATCGATGCCGATATCAGCGACTCTCTGAAGTCGGAAGGCTCGGAGAAAGAGCTTAAAGAGGATGAGGAGACGCTTTCAAAGCTCTTTAAGAAAGTACTCGGAAAGGACAAGCTTGAGGTTAAGGCTCAGTTCCTCAAGGACGCTTCGGTTTCGTCCGTGATCACTCTTTCGGAAGAGAGCAGACGTATGTCCGACATGATGAAGATGTACAGCATGTCGGGAGTCGGAGGAGACGATATGTTCGGCGGCGGAGAGACGCTCACACTCAACCTCAGCAATCCGCTCGTTAAATTCCTTCTTGAGCACAAGAAGGGCAAGAAGGTTGAGATCATCTGCGAACAGCTTTATGATCTGGCAATGCTTTCACACAGACCTCTGTCACCCGAGGCCATGACGAAGTTTGTTGCCAGGAGCAACGAGATCATGGAGATGATCTCGAAATAAAAAGAGGTACAATGGACCAAAAAGAATTCAATATCGAAAGCCTTGAGTATTTCACCACGGAGCAGCGCGTAGGACAGCTGCTCCAGGTTTGGCGCGACTATTATTCCGAGATTTTTGAAGTCGATCTTAAGACGGGAAGCTTTGATTCGCTTATGGGCAATGAGAAGAGCTTCTGGACGCAGAAGGGCTTTGTCAATATCGAGGTGATCCTTATCGCCGAGAAGAGGGTTCACCCCGATGACAAGCAGGCGTTCAAGGAGTTTTTCGACCTTGACAAGGTTGCAAAGCTCATTAACGACGGCATCTACGTTACAAAGCTCAACTTCAGGCTCCTCGATGAGAGCGGCAACTACAGGTGGGTCAAGGTCAAGAATATCGTACCTACCAAGCACATCACGGAAGATGTGCGCTTTTTCGCGTGCTTCAGACTCGTTGACGAGGAGACGGGCAAGGAACTCCAGCAGCGTCAGGAGCTTAGCGATGCCGTCGAGACGGCCAAGAAGAAGCTTGAAGCCAAGACTGCCCTCTTAAGCCGCATCTACAAGGAGATCAAGACTCCTTTGAGCGGGATCATCGGCATGACACAGCTCGCACAGGAGAACAATGACGACCCCGAGAAGCTCGCCGAGAGGATGAGAAAGATCAGTGAGGAAGCCAGAAAGCTCGACAAGTCAATGTCGCTCATCCGTGACGATGACGACACGACCGAAGAGCCCGAGCTTGAGAGCGGTGCTTTAAGCGAGAGCGCGATCAACAAGATCACATACAGTGTGCGTAAGGAAGTGTCGGAAAGAGCGGGCGACGAGGGCGAGAAGACCGAGATACCCGACGATTTCGTATACACATCCGATCAGTTAAAGGGACAGGGAAAGAAAAAGCCCACCTACGATTTCTCGGGCAAGAGGATTCTTGTCGTAGAGGACAACGAGCTCAATATCGAAGTAATGCGTGAGCTCCTTGAAGGTGCGGGCGCACAGGTTGATATCGCGGAAGATGGAAGAAAGGCTGTCATCAGATTCGTTTCGATGCCGGCAGGAACGTACGATGCGATACTTATGGACATTGATATACCCATCCTTGACGGCTACTCGTCAACAAGATGCATCAGGATCTCGGGAAAGGACGATTCGCGTGAGATACCCATCTACGCGGTGACATCCAACAACTTCAATGAGGACGTCATCAAATCGATAGAATACGGGTTCTCCGCATTCTTTTCGAAGCCCGTCGATTTCAGGGTTTTGTTTGAGAAACTGGCAGTCGACCTAACAGAAAACGCCCCGAAGGGCGCCAACAAAAGCTGAGAAAGGGACTTGAACCCTCGACCTACTGATTACGAATCAGTCGCTCTACCGACTGAGCTATCCCAGCATCAACATTAAAGAATTGTACAGATTGATATCTGCATTGTCAAGTATAAAAAAGGAGAAAAGAGGACACGGACAGGGAGACGGGTCTTTAGTAAGGGAATGAGATTAGAAGCTGATAATAACAACCAAAAGAAGAAAACCGTTATTTCCGACGATTCGCTCATATACAGCAAGAGGGAAGAGCGTTCTACGCGCGAAAAGTTCAGGGAACTGGACACCCGGGAGAAGTGGCAGTTCTTTAAAGACTATATCCTCAAAAAACTCCTGCTCGGTATCGCGATCGCCGCGCTCGTCATATATGCGGCTGTTACGATCTTCGGACCCAAGGTTGAACCTGTGTTCTACTCGGCAGTCTTCGCCAACCCCTTTACGGAGCGCGATCTTGAAACTTTTCAGGGCGGATTTAACGAGCTGCTTATCACCGATCCCGACCGTGAGGGTGTGTACTTTGATACGGGCTTCTCTCTCGGAGACGACGACACATCCGGCAGGTACAAGTTTGTTGCCCTTCTTGCGGCATCCGAGATCGACGCACTCATAAGTCCCATGGACGAGCTCAGAACCGACGTTGACAGCGAGGCGATCTGTGACCTTAGAGATGTCCTCCCGAGCGACCTGTATAAGCGTGTGGAAGACAAGCTCGTATGGCTTGAAGCCGAGGTCTACGACTACGACCTCGAGAAGAACGTCAAGCAGCCTTCGGCGCCCTACGCAGTGGACATGACGGATTTTGTGAAGAAGTATTCCTCATACGATATCAGACTCAAGTATTACTATTCAGTGGTGATAAACGGAGCACACAAAGAGAACGCGGTCAAGTTCATCGAGTACATGGCGGACTGCCTCGACGGCAAGGTCACTTCCGGGGGACCCATTCTTTGACTCTCTCGGATCCGTTCACGAACTACCCGGTAGCCCTTTAAAGGAACAGGAGGCTCTTCATGGAGATAGAAAGCAAATATCTGGTCGCTTCGGAGCTGCCCTTCGATCTGAACACTCTCAAGAAGAAGGAGATCGAACAAGCCTACATAAACAGAGATCCCACCATCAGGGTCAGAAAGAGCAACGACAGGTATATCCTGACTGTAAAATTCAAGACCTCACTCGACTCGGGCGAGGTTCTTTGTAATGAAGAGCATGAAACGCATATAGACAAAGAGACATACGAGCGCCTTAAGGCCAAAAGAGACGGCAATCTGATAGAGAAGACCAGGTACATCGTACCGCTCGAGCCCTTTGTGTGCGGAGGTGAAGAGATCAGTGTGTTTGCCGAGCTTGATATCTTTCACGGGTATCTTGACGGACTTCGTTTTGCCGAAGTGGAATTCCCGAGCATCGAAGCGGCGAACGCGTTTGTTCCGCCGGTTTGGATGACAGAGAATGTTTCGGGAGACAAAAGATACAAAAACGGCTATCTTTCTGTCGCAACAGACATTTCCGATATTGCATCGCGGCCCAAGAAGTGATAAACTTCACGTATTGTTTTTTATTCCGCGAACAAAAAAAAGCGTCTCCGATGGAATAAACGCGGAGGCGTTTTTCATTAATAAGGATGAGGAGGGAGAGATATGTCAGCATTACAGATACCCGCAGGGTACAAGCCTGAGCTCGACATTAAGGAAACACAGATCGCGATAAAAGCGATCAAAGATCATTTTGAAAGAAAGCTGGCAGAGGCACTCAACCTTACCAGAGTTTCGGCACCTCTTTATGTAAGGCCCGAATCCGGTCTCAATGACAACCTTAACGGTGTCGAAAGACCCGTTTCGTTTGAGATCAAGGAGCTTGGAAGCACGGTTGAGGTCGTTCATTCACTTGCGAAGTGGAAGAGGATGGCTCTCAAAAAGTACGGCTTCAAGGCAGGCGAGGGTCTTTACACAGACATGACTGCCATCAGAAGAGACGAAGAACTCGACAACCTTCACTCGGTTTATGTTGACCAGTGGGATTGGGAAAAGGTGATCAACCGCGAGGATCGCACCATCGACACACTTAGGAGCACCGTTAAGGCCATCTACGGCGCACTTCGTGAGACGGAGAGCTTCATCGCAGGCCTTTACTCTTATGTCGGCAAGATGCTTCCCGAGGAGATCACATTCATTTCTTCTCAGGAGCTTGAAGATATGTGGCCCGATGCCACTCCCAAGGAGAGAGAAAACAACATCTGCCGTCTTAAGGGAGCGGTGTTTGTTACACAGATCGGCGGTGCTTTAAAGTCCGGCGAGAAGCACGACGGAAGAGCACCCGACTACGATGACTGGTCCTTAAACGGAGACATCCTTGTTTATTACCCTGTCCTCGAGAGAGCTTTCGAGATCTCTTCGATGGGTATCAGGGTTGATGAGAAGTCTCTTGTTGAGCAGCTTAAGATCTGCGGAAACGAGGACAGACTCGAGCTTGATTTCCAGAAGGCGGTTCTTAACGGCGAGCTTCCCCTCACCATCGGCGGAGGCATCGGCCAGTCCAGAATGTGCATGTATATGCTCAGAAAAGCACATATCGGAGAGGTTCATTCGTCCGTATGGCCCGATGATATGATGAAGAAAGCACAGGCAGGCGGCATCGCCATTCTTTAAGATTTTCGTGACCCGGTTGAAGGCCCGCTTCCCTCTAAGTGATTGTGCAATATTAACAAATTTGGTCCGTCATTTTTATGAAAAATGACGGACTTCTTTTTCTTTACATCAAAGATTTCACCGTGGTATCATGTGCTTACCGACTCACTTCGAGAAGCGCAATCGAATCGGGTCAGGTTTCTTTATTATTCATGGCGGTTCGCCATATGTTTCCGTTTGTAAGCATTTTGAAACAGGGGGATTATGAAACAATTTAAGATCGTTGGAACAAGGGGGAAGAAGCGAAGGAGACTCCTCAGGTTTATCGCTTTTTCGGGAGTGGTCGTATTGGCCGTTTTGGGACTCTTGATATGCCTGCCTTTGATAAAGGGCGCGGACGCACTTGCGGGTGAGTCGGCTCCGGTGATGGGCACTTCGGAGCCGCCCGGTACAAAGCCGGCAGAGGAGCCTTCTTCTATGGGAGCCGCTCCGATAGGTGAATTCCTTGAGGAGCAGGAAACAGGGGCCGTGGTGAACGAGGATGAGAGGGAGATCTCGTTCGGGCCCATAGGCATCGGACCCAACATCAAACCGGGGGATTATATAGATGTTCGTCTGATGTGTGCGGATGGTACGGATTATGTCGTTGTTTCCAAGAAGGAACTCATGGATTACAACGCTTCCACGGGGATGTCCGTTATCAGGGTCCGCGAAAGTGAGCTTCTGACGCTCAACAGCGCCATGGCCGATCGCAACAGTATTACGGGGGTTACACTGTATGCGGTCAGATACGTTGATCCGGAGAGCCAGTCGGCGGCCGACATCTCGTACAGGCCGAACGAGGCTGTCAGCGGTCAGATCAGGGAGCGCGCGGGATCGGACATGTGAGATGAGAGAGGAGATAGGGGAATGATTTTGGAGGACAGGTATACAGTCGCTTTTTGCGGTGATTGCATGGAAGACATAGTCATCTACGTGACCGGTGTGCTCACGAGACTCGGTTTCAGCTGCGGGATCGCGGATTTTACGAAGGAGAAAAGGATCGCATCATATATCCCGCTTCCGAGGCCTCAGACCATAGAAAAACATACTACATACATGGGGACGGTCTATCTGCCGTGCAGCGAGGAGACGGTACTGTCACCGGAGATGTTCGTTTCGGATATCGTAATATGCCTTTGTGATAATATTTCGGACGAAAGACTTGCACAGGTCGATATGGACAAGACATACCTCGTACTTAATGAGAACATCTACTCATTAAGGAGCGAGACGGCCCGCGAGAAGTACATCGGCTGTCCGGACGGCATAGTGATCCGCAATTACACGGGGCAGAGCCTCGGTCTGATCACTTTGATCGGGAACAAGTACGGTATCAAGAATATCTACGCACTTGAGTACGACAGCGTGGATGCGGTCACACTTTTCAGAAAGGGGATCTGCAACAACACGGAGACTTACAGGGTTTCACCGGGCATGAGAGAAGTGATCAGGGGCCTGATAGCCGAGATATTCCCCGGTATGGACGACCTTGTTGTCGGCAAGGCCGTGACAAGGATGTTCGGAAGGTGGAGGTAATCTATGAGGATAGTGTTTTGGAGTCCCATGCACGGAAGCGGAGCATCGGCGGGAGCGACAGCATGCGCCGTGGCACTGGCCGCTTCAGGCCAAAAGATCCTTCTGACCCAGACCCAGTACACCATGAACAATCTGGAGATACCGTTCCTTCCACCCGATACGGGGCCCGTCATGCTTGAGGAGCGCGGGATGGACAGGCTGATAAGAAGCTATAAGGCCGGTCATCTCAGTACATCGAGCATCAGGGAAGAAAGTATTATGATCTCGGAGAACCTGTGGATCCTTCCGGGAGGCCGTCAGAGAGCCAGAGAGATCTACGATGACAGGCATACGAGAGAGATTGAGAACAGGGTGCTCGAGCTGGCGCATGAGACAGTCGGGAATACGATCGTTGAGCTTAACCCGGGCTACTCACAACGGACGATGAAGCAGATCGCCGCTTCGGATATCCTTGTTATCTGCGTGAGTCAGGACAACAGGATGCTCACCGAACTCATGCGAGACGGGCAGATCCCGAAGGGCAAAAAGAAAACCGTATTCCTTCTCGGAATGTACGACAGGAAGAGCCGGTACGTGGCGCATTACTACACGAGCCGTTATGCACTCCTTCGCGGACAGAAGCTGTTCAAGATGCCGTACCTGAGTGACTTCAGGGACGCGATCAATTCGTGCGGAGTCTACGACTTTTTGAGCGAAGGCCTTGAGTGTGACTGGGCAGGGGACGAAAAGTATTTCTTTACCAACGTCAGGCAGTTTGCGGACGAGATCGGAGAGAGCCTATGATATGGACGGTTATCCTGATCGCGACGGGTGCGACGGCAGCATTTTTGATCATGTACCTTCCCGGTAAAAAGAAAAGGCGTGACCGCGAACCTCCGCCTGCCGATATTCCTGAGCTGTGCTCGAGAATAAGGGACCGAATCGACGGGATGCTCCTTGATCCGGCGACGGGAGACAGAGAACGGCAGCGTATCATGTGTGCGGTCAGGGAGGCACCGCTCGGTGACAGAGGAGAAAGAGAGTACTTGAGGGATCTCATCAAATCTATGACGCTCGACATGCTCACAGACAGGTACGGAAGGGGCAATCTCTTTATCCCTTTCGATGACCCGGACAATATGAGTCCGATGCTCATGTTCGAATATCTCTACATGTGCTTCTGTGCCGACGGGACTCCCTTCGGGGATGAAGCCCTTACCGGTGAAGCCCGATGTGACAGACCTCGCACGCACAGAAAGGCCGGAGACATCTTTGCAAGGATGGTCGACACGTTCGGGTGGGGAGAGCTTGACGTGATCGATCGGGACGATATACGTAAAGCATACGAAACAAGTCCCGTCACCGGTGGTTACAACGAGATGCTCGATACGCTGGTACAAAGGGTTTACGAGCTGCTCTACGGGCATGACTGTGCCGACCTGATCATTAACGACACATCGATCGACGGTGTGAGCGGCGGTGTCGGAGGCAGGACCAGATTTGAGTGGGACTACCTGAGTGAGCTTCAGGATGGCGGTTCGGGCCCGGAGGTGGCCAGTCGTTCGTTTGATACGGTCTACTGCGTGTTCGAAGGCAGAACGATCAGGCTGAAGTTTCTTTCGTTCGAGAGTGAAGACGCGCTTGCGCGAGTCGTGAAAAACATCTACAGATACAATTCCAAGACGGCGCTCTCCCAGAGAGACCCCGTCATCCATGCAACCATGAAGGACAATTCGCGAGTCATGGTTTCGAGGCCGCCGGTTTCCGACGGATACGCATTTTATGTCAGAAAATACAGAAGTTCGTCCCCTGCCGATATCAGGACACTCCTTGTTCATGAGGGTGCGGAGGATGTGATAGAGATGCTTACTGCACTTGTCAGGACCGAGCAGAGCTTCTGTATCTCGGGCAATACGGGCGGAGGCAAAACCACGCTTCTGAAGGCTCTGGTAGCCTACATAAATCCGCTTTATGCCATAAGGGTTGTCGAGAGCTCGTTCGAGCTCGATCTAAACAATCTCTACCCCGAAAGAAACATCCACATGCTTCAGGAGAGAGGGGAATTCAGTATCTATGACGCTATCACCGCCACCAAAAAGATGGATACCGACGTGCTTCTGATAGGAGAGGTTAACGAACCAAAGGTAGCGGGGGCGTTCATTCAGATCTCGCAGTCGGGATCTAAGATGGCGATCACGACACTTCACCACGAAACCACAAAGAAACTCATCGAATACATGCGTAATGCGCTTATGTGTGAATTCGGAATTAACGACCCCGTTGTGGCGGAAAAGCAGGTTGTTGACAGTATAGGTTTCGACGTTCATATGGTCAGAGACACACAGGGACGACATTATGTAGAGAGGATCACAAGGATCATTCCGGTTGAATCGGAACATGCGCCGTTCTACAAACTCAGCGATCTGATCGTCTTTGATCCGGTGAGGTCACGTTATGTTAAAAAGAACGAACTGATACTTCAGAGTGTCGGGGTCGGGGCAGGGGGTGGCTGAATGTACAGTACGATCCTTTATGACGCGGTGGCTGTCACGGTTGTGATCTTTGTGATGGCTTCGACGTATAGGGCTGTCCGAAAGAACAGACTGCGCGTCAAGTTCCTTACGGAGCTTGAAGAATACTGCCTTGAGCTCAGACACAGGTACGGAGAGTGCAGAGTTTTGTCTGATGCGGTTTTTGCTTCGTTTGATCCGACGCGTAAAGCAGTCGGGGACTTCACCTTCGGCATGACACGTGTCTTTGGCAATGACAGGACTGCAGGGCTGACTGTGACCGGCTTCTCCGAATCACTTTCCGATCCGTACGAGAAGCTACTGCTCTCGGTCTGTTCGATGGTGGATGAGTATGGCGACAACAGGAGAGGGTCATTTGGGGAGACCATTCTCAAAATCGTGATCGACATCAGGGAAGAAAGGCGCCACCTCGCAAGACGTTCCCACGGGTTCAAGGGGCTTGCCGCGACTGCCGTTATCCCGTGCCTTTTTGTCAGGTTTCTTGGCAACTGGGGCATGGATACGATCCCGTCACTCAGAGCCTTTTATCACGGGAGAGGCGGAGTGTGGTTGCGTTCCCTGATCCCGGTGCTGGCACTTCTGTGCGCGGGCGGTATCCGGATACTTGCGGATCCGGTGAACTTTAAGGAACGTTTCTACGGTATCTGCAAGAGGGCAGGATCCATAGAGACTCCTGCCGGGATCATGAAGGGCTTTAACGAACGGCTTCGCACCCGACTTGAAAAGCTTGACATCAGAGTCGGTGTCGGAAGGATCCGGTTCCTTTCTTTCCTGACGGCAGGTGCTTTCTTCGTGATCACTTTTGCAGGCATCCTGCTCGGAGTCGCAGACAGAAAATACGATCTGAGATATGATACGTCGGATATCGAGAACACATTGAGGATTGCGGACAGTGCACAGATAAATGCCGCACACCGGGTGATCCCCTTCCTGATGGAAAACACTCTTGAGGGGAGCATGAGCTTCAGTGATGAGGAGCTTCGTGACGTGATACGGGACGCCGGTATCAGAAGCGAAGAAGCGGTGGACGGTGTCGCCGAAGAGTTCCGGGGGAGGCTTTTGCGCTACGAAGAAGAAGGCACGGATCTTTGGGACGTCGGATTTGTCCTGGCGATGGGCGCTTTGGGATGGCTTGCTCCGACGATCTCACTTTTAATCCTTTCGGTCGTGCTCGACAGCAGGATCAAGGAAGAAGTGATGCAGTTTGAGGCCGTGATCGACATGGAGAAGGACGTGAACGGCATGACGGTTCCGGTCATGCTCGAGAGCATGATGAGCTTCGCATCCGTAACGAGAGGTGCACTCATAAGGACGATCATGGATTACAACACCTGCGGGACACGTGCGTTCTCTCATCTTGCCGACTTCGGGAACGACCGGTCACTGAAAAGACTGGCCGGCTTCTTTGCGATGACGGATGTGCTCGGGATAGGTCACGCCTTTGACGAGATCAGCGAGGAACTTGATGGGATGCGGGAAGAAAAGAGGCTCGACAGGTCGATGAGACTCGAGGACGAAGTCATGCTCGCGGGGATCCTCGGAGTGATCCCGGGAGGGCTGGTCGTCTTCGGATACCTGCTCGTTCCGTTCATTGTGAGATCTCTCGAGATGTTCAACACCTACAGCGACTCGCTGGGGATGATGTGAAATGAGAAGAAAAGACCGGATAGCCGCAGATCCGGTTTGAAAAGATCGGAGAAGTGTTGATCTGATAGGGAGAAACAGAGAGGAGTATCGGCTTGATAAGGAGGAACAGAAAGAGGTGTTTCGGCTTGATAAGAAGAAACAGATTTGAGGTCGTCGGTCATTCGCTTGTTTTCGCGGCCGGAGTGATAGTTGCGGTCGTCTTTGTCAGCATCATGATAATGGAGTTCGAAAACGCGCGAAAGCTTTCGGATGCCGTGAACGGTAATATGATCGAGCTTGCGGCCGCAGTAAAAGACAGCGGGGTAACGATGTACGACGGAGTAAGGGTCCTTGGCGCCGATGTACTGAACTTCGGCAAAAAGTATTTCGGGGCAGCATCGGGACAGGGTCCTTTTGTGATGAGGGTCACTGCGGACTCCGGACAGTCTGTTGTCGTGAGTGACAAAGAGGAACTCCTTGAGCTCGTGAGGATAAGCGCTCTGGGAAGCGATCCGGGAGCTGTCGGGCCGACGGATGAGTACCTCGGGACCGTAATCCGTAACGACAACGGGATCATAACCGAGGTGAGCTTTTCCAAGGTATGAAAAGACTTGATCATTATAAAACATTCAGGAAGGAAACGGATATGATAAGGAGAAACAGAATAGAGATCAGTGTTAAAGGACTGATCCTTGCGGTTGTTGTGATCATAGCGCTCATTCTCAGCGCGATCGCACTTTACATGGTCACCAAGGCAAAGGGGACCATCAACGACGGTAATACACAGTACTCGGAGCTTATGAGTGATTATTCCGAGATCAGCGCTACACTTTATGACGGGCTGTACGTTTCGGGAGAAAAGGTCAGAGATGTGATCGACAAGATGACCATGAGTGACGTGATCTCGGTCACCGTGTCGACCAAACTCAATCAAAAGGCTGCGACGGCGGGAGGAACGACCTATGCCGGAGCCGGTCACGAATCGTCTGCGTACGACATGACGGCGCTGACCAAGAGAACCGCGGGATCGATGACGTCGCCATACGACGCGAGAAATTGTTCGCCTGCGGACGATGACTACATCAATCCTTCCGCTACCTTTGTCGGCAAGGTATACAAGAATCAGAACGGAATGGTGGTCAATATCACATTCTCACAGCAATGATATGACGATACTCAAGTTTGTAACGGGACTGTTTGCGATCCTTTTGATCACGGTCATACCGATCGTTCTTAAGGCTGAGGATATCTGTGAGGAATCGACGGACAGGGTTGAGTATTACCTGACTGAGTTCGTTGAGGAGGCGGCACAGACGCGCCGCGTCAGCAAAGAAATGGTCGAAAGGCTTTTTACCTCTGTCGCGTGCGAACCGGATATCTACGAGATCGGGATCACGCTGGGGATACGCCGGCTTGTCCCGGGAGGCGGGGAATACTGCGTCAATATGAGCACTCTGCAATTGACGGATCGACTCTCAGAAATTAAAGATACAGAGCTTGACGAAGGCGACACGGTGACGGTCAGCGCCCGTGTCGTTTCTGAGTCACTTTTCTCGAGGCTCGCCCGCAGGTACGATAGCGCCCGTGAAGGGGCTGACGGAAGTATCTGTATGGGGCGACGAATCGGATGGGGGAAGAAAGATGAGAACGATTAAGGAAACCATTGTTTCGGCTGTGATCGCCGTACTGTTTGTCGCAGCCGTTTCCATACTGCTGTTTGCAGGGAAAGAACGCGACAGACTCAGGGAAAGCGTTTTCAGGGAGGATCGCCTTGAAAGACTTCTGACAGAAGAGCCCGTCGGGGAAAAGAGTCCCGAGCCCGGTTTGTGGGGGTAAAGTATTGAAAGACGGCTTTTTCAGGTTTACGGTTCTGCTCGTACTTTTCACGGCAGGTCTTGTCATGATATCGAGGACCGATGTCGGGAGACTCGAATTTGATGATGCGAGGATGACCGCAAGATACTTCCTTAATACCGTGTGCAGGATGGGGGAGGTTTCGAAAGCGTCATTTTCGACATTTGAGAACTCGCTCCCCGGGGGCTATGCCTGCTCTGTGTCAGCCAGAAAGTCAGGAAACAAAGCGGTAGTCGGTGACTCACAGATAAGGGAAGCGGTTCGCACAAACGATTTTTTTGAACTCTGTATAGGAGACGAGGTCGTAATCGAGGTAAGAAACAGAGAACGAAGCTTCATATGCGCCGGAAGAGTCAACGGAGTGAGACGGGAGGTATTATGAGAGTCTGGATCTTCACGGGTACTCTTGCGATCATTTTGGGGGTCATGCTCGTCGTAGCGGAACTGTCCCTGAGAGAAGAGCGAACCGTACAAAGAGCCTACGAAAGGTTCTGCACAGCCGTTGAGGCAGCGGTCGATGATGCCTGTGAATACCTGAGCCTGATCGATGCGGATGAGGACGGTGGGAGCGGGCAGGGCACGGAATACATAAAGAAAGTCTTTATCGATTCACTTGCCGCTGCTCTCGGGAAGGATGTATCAATCTATGGGGAGACTCTTGAGGAAATGATCACCGAATTTGTGGTGTCAAAAAACCCCGACCGTCACAGTAAGGGTGGGTTTCACTTACGGGACAGTCGGGGTAAAGAGGTAATCCTGCCTGATCAAACCGGTCTTGTCGGGTACAAAGCTGACAGCGGACCGTCGGTTCTTGTATGTATGGTCTGCCGTCTCGGGAGCGGGCTGACCGGTAAAAAAGACTTTGTCTGTATCAGAAACGCACAGCTCAGGCGCCTGTCATCCTAGACTCACCGAGATGGAAAAGAGCGATGGTTCCGGGACCGGAGTGAGCTCCGATGGTGGGAGAGATGTAGTCGACTATGAAAGAGTCGATGCCGAACTGCTCTTTTATCTTGTCGCGGACGTACTCGGCATCCTCGATTGAATCGCCGTGTCCGATGAAGATGATCTCGTTCTTGTAATCACCTATCTGAGCTGCCATGTTTGCAACAAGAGTGTTGAGTGACTTCTTGCGGCCGCGGACGTTGCTCATGGGGACAAGGCGTCCTTCGTTGTCTACATGAAGAACGGGTTTGACGTTGATGAGTGTTCCGAGGATGGCCACGGACTTGGAGATACGACCGCCTCTGTAGAGATACTTGAGATCCTCAACGGTGAACTGGTGACAGATATGAAGCTTGTTGTTCTCAACCCATTCGGCAACCTCTTCGAGGCTCTTGCCTTCTTCTTTGAGCTTTACTGCGTAGTGAACGAGGAGCCCCTGGCCGAGCGATGCGGCAAGCGAATCGATAACGGTGATCTTTGCTTCGGGATGTGCTTCCATAACCTCACGGGAAACTACCGCAGCATTGTTATATGAAGACGAAAGTGCGGAAGAGAAGCCGATATGAAGGATATCGTAGCCTGCTTCAACCTCACGTGTAAACAATGAAGAAACGACGTCGGGGTTCGATGCACAAGTAGTTGCTATCGCACCGTCACGCATCCTCTGGTAAAACTCGTGCTTGGGGATCATGCGCTCACCGCCGTACTGGAAATCATCGAGAATGTAGTAAAGGGGATGAACGGTGATATTGTGCTGCTTCACGTAATCGTCGGGAAGATCTGCCGTGGAATCTGTAGAAATGATGTAGTCTCTCACTGGGGGCCTCCGTAATCTAAACTAAATGATGTGGTTTTCAAAACCGTGTATAACAATACCACAGATCACATGCGTATGCAATTGAGAAAGTATAAAACTTCTATAAAATATTGTTTATAAATTCACATTGAGAGAGTATGTCGCAGTATGTCACAATTCTTCTTTACCTTTGTGAGTACTTATGGTAGAATTCCAATTTGTGAGGTCATTTACGACCGGGAAGAAATCTTTTTTTATTTTGGAGGATACCATGAAAGGTAAAGGGTATATCAAGCTTCTCGCGGCACTTATCGTCATCGCAATACTCGGTGTCGTAGCGCTGGTCGGCGTCAATAAGGATCATGCAATGTCAGCGAGAGATGTAAAGCTCGGTCTGGACCTTGCGGGCGGAGTCAGCATAACTTACGAAACAGTGAAGGAAGATCCTACCGCTGACGAGCTCAGTGACACAGTTTACAAAATGCAGAAGCGTGCTGAAGCATTCAGTACCGAGGCTCAGGTTTATCCTGAGGGCGACCGCCGTATCACCGTTGCGATCCCCGACATCACAGATGCCGACGAAGTACTCAAGCAGCTCGGTGACGCAGGAAACATCTATTTCGTTTACGGTATGAGCGACAAGGGTGTTGCAAACATCACTACATCGACCGATCCCGTGAGCGGCGAGACCAAGTATGTTCTTGCAAGAACCATGGAAGAGATCATCGCTGACGGAGACGTCGTTGTTGACGGTTCTCATATCAGTGGTGCGGACGCACAGATCGTGACCGACCAGATCGGTCGTCGTATGAATGTTGTTTCTTTGAGCTTCAACGGCCCCGGAACATCAAGATTTGCGACAGCTACAGGTTACTGTGCAGGTTATTCGACAGGCGATCTTCACAACATCATCGCCATCATCTATGATAACGAAGTTGTCAGTGCACCCGGCGTTGTGTCGGCCATCACAGACGGCAAGGCTCAGATCGAGGGTCAGAAGACCTACGAAGAAGCAAACATCCTCGCTACAACGATCAGGATCGGTGCTCTTCCTCTTGAGCTTTCCGTACTTCGTTACTACGTAGAGAGCGCTAAGCTCGGCCTTGACGCCCTCACAACAAGCCTTATCGCCGGTCTTATCGGCTTCATACTTATAATCGTGTTCATGATCGCGTTCTACAGGATCCCCGGACTTGCATCCGCACTTGCACTCCTGTTCTACATCGAACTCATGATCATCTGCCTCAATGTATTCAATGTTACGCTCACACTGCCCGGTATCGCCGGTATCATCCTTTCGGTAGGTATGGCCGTCGATGCGAATGTCATCATCTTCACACGTATCCGTGAGGAGATCGGTTCGGGCAAAACTGTAAGATCGGCCATCAAGGTCGGCTTCCACAAGGCTCTCTCGGCTATCGTGGACGGCAACGTTACAACCATCATCGCAGCTATCGTGCTTTTCGCACTCGGATCCGGAACAGTAGTCGGATTTGCCCAGACTCTCGGAATCGGTGTTATTCTTTCGATGCTCACGGCACTTCTTGTTACCAAGTTTATCCTCGGTAGCCTTCATGACATCGGGTTGAGTAAGATCGTGCTTTTCGGCTCAAAGAAAGAAAAGCCCGCTAAGCCTTTTGTTAAGCACTTCCCCAAGTTCCTCTGCGTATCGGCGGCATGTATCGTAGTCGGTATCGTCGGTATCTGCATGAACTACTCGAAGTATGACGCACCTTTCAACTACGGTCTTGATTTCGCCGGCGGAACAGCAACATCCATCACATTCGATGACGGTATCCCCGCAGACGCTCAGAGCAAGATCGAGAAGCTCGTTCTTGATACCATCAACGAGAAGGCAGAGATTTCGACAGTATCAAGCGAGAACATGATCACAGTCAAGACCAAGGAGCTTTCGACAGAGAGCAGAGCACTCCTTACAAAGGCATTTGAGGATACGTTCGGTGTTACCGATGAGAACCTTTCGACCACATCTGTTGGTTCGACGGTCAGCGGTGAGATGAAGCGTGATGCACTTGTGGCTGTCATCGTTGCTACGATCTGTATGCTGATCTACATCTGGATCAGATTCCGTAACATCAATTTCGCTGTTGCGGCGGTTGTTGCACTCATCCATGACGTACTCATCGTTGTGGCACTTTACGCAATCGATTCTGCAGGTATCACGGTAGGCAACACGTTTATCGCTTGTCTGTTGACGATCGTAGGTTACTCGATCAATGCGACCATCGTTATCTTCGACCGTGTAAGAGAGAATCTTGCCGAGAACCACAATCGTTACACCAACGCCGAGATCGTTGACAAGAGTATCACACAGACCTTCAGCCGAAGCATCAATACTTCACTCACAACATTTATCGCAGTTCTTTTCCTTGCGATCATGGGTGCTACTTCGGTTAAAGAGTTTGCTATCCCGCTCATCGTCGGTATCATTGCGGGTACATTCTCATCCATCTGCCTGACAGGCGGACTTTGGTACACACTTCAGAAGAAGTTCAAAAAGGAAGTTTGATGAAATCCAAATGGACCATTCTTAACAAAAAGGGCGACGAGGCCGCTATCCGCACCGAAACAGGGTGCCCCGAGGTGGTGGCCCGCCTGCTCGTCAATAGAGATATCTGTGAAAAGGAAGCTGTAAGACGCTTCCTTTTTCCGAACCTCGCGGATCTTTACGACCCTTTTCTCATGAAGGATATGGACAAAGCATGTGATCTGATCGTCGATGCGGTGGACAAAGGCCTTCGTATCAGAGTCGTCGGCGATTATGATGTCGACGGCGTCATGTCGGCCTTTATCCTGAGCGACGGGCTTAAAAAGCTGGGCGCCTCAGCGGACGTTTATCTTCCGCACAGAGTGCGCGACGGCTACGGTATAAACAGTGATATCGTCTCAAAGGCACATGACGACGGGATCGGCCTGATCGTCACGTGCGACAACGGCATCTCTGCATTCGAAGCGGCCATACATGCGCGCGAGCTCGGGATGCTGATGGTCGTGACCGATCACCACGAGCCCGGAGAAGAGATCGTTCCGGCCGATGCTGTCGTTGATCCCAAGAGGAAGGACTGCACTTACCCCTTCAGAGAGATCTGCGGCGCCGTTGTCGCCGCGAAGCTTGTCGAGGCACTCGGTGTCAGGACGGGCAAGCCCATGAGAGCGGCGGATTACCTTGAATACATGTGCATGGCGACAGTGTGCGATGTGGTCCCCATGATCGATGAGAACAGGACGATCGTGTCGCTCGGGTTCGAGGCATTGCGCAATACCGACAACCTCGGTCTTAAGGCCCTCAAGAGAGTCAAGCAGGTAGAGGCTTCGGACATCAACGAGTACAAGATAGGATTCGTGCTCGGACCCTGTATAAACGCTGCGGGCAGGATAGATGACGCAGTAACAGCACTTGAGCTGATCGGATCAAAGGACGAAGCGGAAGCCGAGAGACTAGCGCTTATCTGCCACGACATGAATGAAAAACGCAAGAACATGTCTTCGGATGCGCAGGAACAGGCAAAGAAAATGATCGGTGAACCCGGCCCCGACAGAAAGGTCCTCGTTGTGTTTTTAGAGGACTGTCACGAAAGCATCCTGGGGATCGTGGCGGGACACATCCGTGAAACGTACAGCAGACCCGCTATCATCCTTACCCGTTCGGGCGACCTGCTTAAAGGCTCGGCCAGAGGTGTGCCCGGACACAGCCTTTTTGAAGCACTCAGTTCGTGCAGGGATCTGCTCGAAAAGTTCGGCGGACATGCGCTTGCAGCGGGACTGTCTCTCAAGGAGGAAAATCTTGCGGAGTTTGACAGAAGGCTTAACGCGGAGTGGCCGCTCACAGTCGAGCAGATGTTGCCGGTTGTCAGACTTGATGCTGTCGTGCCTTTCGAGATGATGACCGAGGATACCGTGGAGTGGATCGGCCGGCTCGCACCTTTCGGAGCTCCGAACGAGAAGCCGCTTTTTGCGCAACGTGACCTCGAAGTCATATCACTCGCTTATATGGGCAGGGAGAACACCTCACTGCGCCTGAGGCTTAAGACTCCCGGGGGAACTTACGTGACGGCATCGAACTTTTTCACTGCGTCAGAGACTGTCGCCGGGCTCGAGAGGATGTTCGGGAAAGAAGAAGTGAGGAAGGCGCTCGCCGGCAGGAGCTGCAGTATTAAGATCACTGTGGCATACGAAGCGCAGATCAACGAATTCAGGGACAAAAGAGAGGTTCAGATGATCGTTCGCGACATCTTTGAGCCTTGACCCATGAACCTGCATTTCGGATCATAAAAATCGGAAAAATTCGACTCGTTTTATTGCAAGGCGAAGTGAAGAAATGTATAATCATTCAGGGTGGGGTCAGTTCAGAAAAGCCCGCTGCACGGGTCTGCGTTTGGCGGGGAATCAGCGACGAAACAAGTCGCTAAAGAGGAGGAAAACACAATGTCAGTTTCTGTTTCCGAATTCGGAAGTCTTGATGACGGATCAAAAGCAACCCTTTATATCATTAAAAACAACAACGGAATGATCGCCGAGGTCACCGATTTCGGTGCCAATCTCGTTCGTCTTTTTGTGCCCGACAGGAAGGGTGAGTGTGACGATATCGTTCTCGGATTTGATGACGTTAAGGGCTATTCGAATAATCCTTCGTACTTCGGAAGTACGATCGGAAGGATCGCAAACCGCATCGGCGATGCGAAATTCAGCTTAAACGGGATAACATATGACCTTGAGGTTAACGACGGCCCCAACAACCTTCACAGCTCGTTTGACGGCGGCTATAACAAGCGTTTCTTTAACGCTCACATAAACGGTGACGGCAGTGTGACGTTCTTGCTCTCAAGTCCGGACGGAGATCAGGGATTCCCCGGGAATCTCGATATGAGCGTCACATACAAGCTCACGGATGACAACGAGCTTGTACTCACCTACACAGGCCGTTCCGACAAGGATACGATCTTCAATCCCACGAATCACAGTTACTTCAACCTGAGCGGTCATGACTCGGGAAGCGCTATGGGTCTGAAGCTTCAGCTCTTCTCCAAAGAGCTTACTCCCGTCAGGGAGGGCAGCATCCCCACAGGTGACTTCATGAAGCTCGAGGGCACACCGTTTGACTTCTCGGAGCTTACGACCATCGGTGACAGGATCGACGAGGAGAACGATCTTCTTAAGATCGGCAGTGGCTACGACATCAACTATGTCATCGACAAGAAGGAAGGCGAGTACGGACGTGCAGCCCTGGTTGTCGACGAGGAGAGCGGCCGTACCATGGAGGTCTTCACAGACCTTCCCGGTGTTCAGTTCTACGCAGGCAACTGCATCGCAACCCAGCAGGGTAAGGGCGGAGTCACTTACAAGAAGCGTCATGCGATCTGCCTCGAGACGCAGTTCTATCCCGATGCGATCAACCATGAGGCTTTCATAAAACCCATACTGAAGGCCGGCGAAGAGTTTAAGAGTACTACAACATACAAATTCGGAACCTGTTGATAAATGACGCGGAGAGTAAAACCTGATAATAAAACAGAAAAGTAAAACTGAGAATATAAGCGTTAAGCGCGGTAAACAGCCTTGGAAGGCAAAAAAGAAAAGTGAGGAAAACGAAATGAACGGATATTCAAAAGAGACTAATTGTATTCTTGCGGGATGGACTCCCGGACAGGGCGAGTCGCGCCAGGTGCCGATAGTTCAGAGCACGACATTCAAGTACGACACAAGTGATGCCATGGGTCAGCTTTTTGACCTTGAAGCAAGCGGATACTTCTATACGAGACTTCAGAACCCCACGAATGACTATGTTGCAGCCAAGCTCACAGAGCTCGAGGGCGGTGTTGCCGGTATGCTCACATCTTCGGGACAGGCAGCCAATTTCTTTGCAGTGTTCAATATCTGCGAGGCGGGGGACCACTTCATCGCTTCGTCGTCTATCTACGGCGGAACCTACAACCTCTTCGGTGTTACCATGAAGAAGATGGGCATCGAGGTTACTTTTGTTGACAACGAGATCACCGAGGAAGAGCTTGACAAGGCATTCAGGCCCAACACCAAGTGCGTGTTCGGTGAGACGATCACCAACCCCACGGTCAACATCTTTGATATCGAGAAGTTTGCTAAGGTCGCTCATAAGCACGGTGTTCCGCTCATCATGGACAACACTTTCGCTACACCCATCAACTGCAATCCCTTCAAGTTCGGCTGTGATATCGTTACACATTCGACTACTAAGTATCTTGACGGACATTCCGTATGTGTCGGCGGCGCGATCATCGACAGCGGTAACTTCGACTGGATGGCTCATGCAGAGAAGTTCCCCGGTCTTTGCACTCCCGACGACAGCTACCACGGCATCACATATGCGACCAAGTTCGGGAAGGGTGCGTACATCACAAAGGCTACGGCACAGCTTATGCGTGACTTCGGTGCGATCCAGTCGCCCCAGCATGCATTCTACCTCAATATCAGCATAGAGTCGCTCGCACTCAGGATGAAGCGCCACTGCGAGAGTGCGCTTAAGATAGCAGAGTTCCTTGAGAAGCATGAGAAGGTTGCATGGATCAACTATCCCGGACTTAAGAGTGACAAGAACTATGCACTTGCACAGAAGTACTGCCCGAACGGAACATGCGGCGTTATGGCTTTCGGAATCAAGGGCGGAAGAGATGCATCCATCAGATTCATGGATAACCTTAAGCTCGTTTTCATCGACACACATGTTGCCGATGCCAAGTCGGGTGTACTCCATCCCGCAAGCCATACACACCGTCAGCTCACTGACGACCAGCTTCGCGAGGCAGGCATCAATCCCGACCTCATCAGATTCTCAGTCGGACTCGAGGATCCCGACGAGATCATCGAAGACCTTAAGCAGGCGCTTGAGAAGGCCTGAGAGAAGGAAGCGAAGGCGGGTGAACTCTGCCGCGCGTGGACAATAGTGTTTTCGCTCGGATGCGGGTGATGAATATCACCGCACGAACTGAGGTGACCTTGCTTCTTCTCGGACGAACGGATAAGACGGGTCTCGGTACCCGAATTATTAAAAACTATATTTTAGGAGGGGTTTGTTTTATGAAAATGATTTACCAGGTGGATGACAGACCGGCTTTTTCGAAAGTCATAGTGTTCGCTATCCAGCAGCTGCTCGCCATCATGGCCGCAACGCTTGTTGTGCCGCTTAACGTAACAGCGGATGTCAACAAACTGGGTCTTGATGTTCAGCTTACGGGCGCGGATGCCATGAGCCCTGCGGCAGCACTTTTCGGCGCAGGTATCGGTACACTTGTTTACATCCTCTTTACAAGAAGAAGGAGCCCTATTTTCCTCGGCTCATCTTTCTCGTTCATTCCTTCAATGATCGCTGCATTTGCGGGAGCTACGAGCGCGGCGCTCGGCTACGCAGGTATCCTTATCGGTGCCGTTCTTGCGGGACTTGTTTATGTGATCCTTTCGGCGATCGTTAAGGTTGCAGGTGTTGAGTGGATCAGCAAGCTCATGCCCGCAGCGGTTATCGGACCCACGGTTGCGATCATCGGTCTCGGCCTCTCCGGAAGTGCTGTGGGACAGCTCCAGAGCGCGCCTGCGGGAGGACATACCCTCATCGCCGTTCTTTGCGGACTTGTAACACTTTTCGCTACGATGTTTGCTGCGGTTTTCGGAAAGAAGACTCCCAAGCTTATATCCTTTATCATCGGTATCCTCTGCGGGTATGCTTTTGCGTCTGTTCTTACATTCATCGGAATGGCAACAGGCTGTGACGCGATCAAGGTTATCGATTTCTCGGGCCTTACTAATCTGTTCGCTAACGGAGTTACTGCAGAGAGCTTCTTCACGGTTCCCGAATTTACCTTCATTAAAGCATTCGGCGGATTCGGTGACATGAGCCTTTCGTACTTCGGAACGATCGCTCTTGCATACATCCCCGTTGGATTCGTAGTATTTGCAGAGCACCTTGCAGACCACAGAAACATGTCTTCGATCATCGAGAAGGATCTCCTTAAGGATCCCGGTCTTGACAAGACACTCCTCGGCGACGGCGTAGGTTCGATCGCAGGCGCATTCTTCGGCGGCTGCCCCAACACCACATACGGCGAGTCCATCGCATGTGTAGCCATCACCGGAAACGCTTCGGTTGTTTCGATCATCACCGCAGCATGTCTTGCACTCGTGATCTCGTTCCTGTCATTCTTCGTAGGATTCTTTAATACCATCCCGAGCTGTGTATGGGGCGGAGTATGTATGGCACTTTACGGATTTATCGCTGTCAGCGGTCTTAAGATGATCAAGAATGTCGACCTTGATGACAACAGGAACCTCTTCACGGTTTCCGTTATCCTTGTTGCAGGTATCGGCGGACTTGCTCTTGACTTCGGCGGCATCGTTATCACAAACGTTGCTACAGCGCTTATCCTTGGAATCATCGTAAATCTTGTTCTCGGGAAAAAGAAAAGTGCCTGAAAAATAAAGCAGTTTTGAAAGAAAAAGATAAATGAATGAAAAATTCCGTGACTTAAATGATGTTCAATTTGAGGCGGTAACATGTACTGAGGGCCCGATGTTGATCCTCGCGGGAGCGGGGAGCGGCAAAACTCGGGTCCTCACGTACAGAACGGCCTATCTTATAGAGGAGTGTAACGTCAGCCCTTATCAGATAATGGCCCTCACCTTCACAAACAAGGCTGCGGGCGAGATGAAGGAACGTATCTCCTCTATCGTGGGACCCGGTGCGGAAAACATCTGGGTCAGTACATTCCACTCTTCGTGTGTGAGGATTTTGAGACGTTTTATAGATCTGATCGGGTATAACCGTGATTTCACGATCTATGACTCTGATGATCAGAAAACGCTTATGAGGGACGTCTGCCGTTTCCTGCAGGTAGATACGAAGAAATTTAAAGAGGGAAAGATCCTCGGAGTCATTTCATCCGCCAAGGATGAGCTCGTGGACCCCGAGACATTTGAAAAGAGATCTGCGGGCGACCCTGCCTACAAGGTCTTCGCGGCATGCTATAAAGAGTACCAGAAGAGGCTTGCCTTAAATAACGCGCTCGATTTTGACGACCTCATCATGAAGACCGTCGAGCTCTTCAAAACAAGCGAGACGGCCGCACAGTACTACCGTGAGCGTTTTGCTTACATCATGGTTGACGAATATCAGGACACGAACACGGCTCAGTTTGAGCTTGTCCGTCTGCTCGCGCGTCACCCCCTGCCCGACGGTGGGATCGCAAAGAACCTTTGCGTGGTGGGTGATGACGACCAGTCCATATATAAATTCAGAGGAGCCAACATCCGTAACATTCTCGATTTTGAGAAGACGTACCCGGATGCGAAGGTCATCAGGCTCGAACAGAACTACAGATCGACCGGCAATATCCTTGAAGTTGCCAACGACGTTATCCGCAACAACATTGCCAGAAAAGAGAAAAAACTCTGGACGCAGAACGCTGTCGGAGACAATGTCCGCCTCATCAAGTGCGACAGTGACCGTGATGAAGCTTTCACCGTGGCAGAGGAGATCAGGGAAGGCGCAAGTGCGGGCAGACCGTACAGCGACTACGCGATCCTCTACAGGACCAACGCGCAGAGCCGTTCGTTCGAGGAACGTTTTGTCTCGATGAACATCCCTTACAGGATCATAGGCGGACAGAACTTCTATCAGCGCAAGGAGATCAAAGACGTTCTTGCTTACCTGCGTACCATCGCGAGCGGCAGGGACAGTGTGGCGCTCAAGAGGATCATAAACGTTCCCAAGAGAGGTATCGGACTTGCTTCGATCGACAGGGTTGAGGAGTACAGTAACGAAAAGGGTATCACCTTCTACGACGCGCTCCTGAGGGCCGGGAGCATCCCGGGACTTGAAAGAGCGGCAGGCAAGATCGAAAGCTTCGTGGCTCTTATCGAGGTCATGAGGAGCAGGCTTGACAATTCGGACAGTCTCAAGGATCTGATCGACGAGATCATCGAGCAAACAGGATATATGGAGTACCTCGAGAGTGAGGATGATGACGAGGTCAAGGTTCAGGAGAGATCCGACAACATCAGTGAACTTATCTCGAAGCTGGCTTCCTACGAGGAAGAAGCACTTGACGCCGGAGAGACTCCGACCCTCGAAGCTTTCCTCGACGAAGTATCGCTTGTTGCCGATATCGACAGCTATTCGGAGGATACGGACTGCGTCGTGCTCATGACGATCCACAGTGCCAAGGGTCTTGAGTTCCCCATCGTGTACATGGCAGGCATGGAGGACGGGATCTTCCCCGGCTACATGTCCATAAACGCCGACGATCCGGAGTCCGAGATCGAGGAAGAGAGACGTCTTTGCTACGTCGGGATCACGCGTGCGAGAGAGGCGCTTTGCCTGACCGCGGCCAGACAGAGGATGATCAGGGGACAGCTCTCGTTTAATCCGATCTCGAGATTCGTAAAAGAGATCCCCAGGCACCTCTTGAAGGTCAGGATGACATCGGATGCTACGTCCGCTGCGTCCCTGAGGCACCCCGCAGAGGAAGAGAGAAGCTTTTCTAGAAGGACCGAAGGAATGCCCGAACCCGACAGGTCCGGAAGATTCTATCCCGGAAGTACGGGAGCATCGCACCGGGGTGGTGAGTACCGCTCCGGAAGCACAGGATCATCGTACCGAGGCGGAGAGCCCTATGCCGGCAGCTTCGGAGCGGATCGTAACAGGAAATCGTCACCTCTCGGGACCGGCGGCGTCGGAGCCTTCGAGCAGATGGGTATCCATAAGGGCGCACCAAAGGGAAGGGTCGATTACAAGGTCGGTGACACGGTTAAACACGTCAAGTTCGGCGAAGGAAAAGTCCTCGAGATGGAAAAGAGCGGCGACGACTATAAGGTCACCGTTGATTTCCCTTCGGGACAGAGAAGGGTCATGGCATCGTTCGCCAGACTTGAAAAGGTTTGACGGTTATGATATATTAACAGGTAGACAGTTATCCGTGTCGGGAGCGTTTTTCGTGGTATCCGCTGATCAAGGCACGGAGGGTGGAAAAAGCAGAGAGACGTGATGATTCGCGTTAATTCGGAAAGGCAGGGATTTACAATGAAGTTTTTCAGTAAGGATTCGGTATCCGAGAAGATCAACGATCTTATCGCTCAGACAAAGCTCAACGATCTTATCCACAGAAAAGAGAAGAAGAACAACGGTATCGTTATCGCACTTGCGATCATCGGCTCGGTAGCAGCGGTTGCGGTTATCGCTTTCCTTGTTTACAAGTGGGTTAACCCCAAGTACATCGCAGAATTTGACGACCTCGAGGATGAGGATGATATTGACGAGGACGACATCGACGGCGGCGAGGCCTGATCATCTGAAACAGAGTCATATTCCGGAGTAGGGTCACAGATGCTGACCCCCTCCGGATTTTCTTTAGTGAGGAACCAAAAGTGAACAATAATTTCGATCATATCAGCAACATCGTAGGCAAGCTCAAATCCATCAATTACGTACAACCCGGCGAAGTTCCGGGGATCGATCTGTACATGGATCAGGTCACAAGTTTTCTCGATGAGCATCTTGAGACATCAAAACGCTACAGTGATGACAAGCTTTTGACCAAGACAATGATTAATAATTATACCAAGAACGATCTTTTGCCGTCTCCGGAGAAGAAGAAGTACACGAAGGAACACATGTACCTCTTGCTTTTTGTATATTACCTTAAGAACATCCTGTCGATCAGTGACACAAGGAGTATCCTTCATCCTCTGACCGAGAAGTTCTTTAAGGGGGACGAGGATGTCAACTTTGAGAAGATCTACGCCGAGATCTTTAAGATCGAGCAGGAGCAGAGCTTCGATGTTACGCGCGACGTTGTACACAAGTACAGGAAGTCAAGAAAGAGCTTTGAGAATCTCGAGAACGGAGAAGACAAGGAACTCCTTCAGATGTTTTCCTTCATCTCCATGCTCAGTTTTGACGTTTATATGAAAAAGCACATGATCGGCAAGATGATCGATGACTATTTCTCAAAGTTCGACAAGAGCGAGGACAAAGACTCCGACAAGTAATACATTGATACCTCTCCTCATGGGGGTGGCACGCAACCAGGTTAAGATTCGGTCGGAAAAAGCCGATATAATTACATATAGTCGGTTTCTTCGCTGAAAGTATCGCGCGGGGAAACAGCTGCGGATAAAAACGCAGTTAAACAGGAGGTTTGCCTATGAAGAAAAGAATCTTGCGATTTATCAGCCTTTTGTGCATTGCCGCAGTTATCGTGAGCCTTTTGCAGCCCGGCATCGAGCCCGAGCCCGCGAAGGCTGCTGACCCTGTGCCTACAGAGTCGACCGACACGTACTGCCTCGTTACCAGCGCAAAGCGTTATTTCAACGGCGACGAGATCAACTACTCCGACTACGACAACGGAGCGAGAACTCTTCAGATCTACCTCTCGACCAAGGACGCCAATTCGGCGATCGTGCTTGCATCCGGAACTGCCATCGAGTGGAGAGCCGATAACCCCAACGTCATCGGTATCGACACCGGAAGCAGCATGAATACGACAGTCAACCTTACGATCAAGGCTCCCGGTTATTCGGGTCTTACCGTTTCACTCACGCCTCCCGGCAGCAGCGTTCCCATCGTTGCGGTTGCCTGCGTTATCAAGGTTCCTCTTGAATGGGACGATGCCAACAACATCAAGGCAGCATCGAGCACGCCTCGTGGCTACGGACTTCTGACAGCCCAGAACGAGGACGGTCAACAGACGTTGCAGCTATACACAGAAAATTCTTCGACGCACCCGGACTGCTATCATTACGTCCGCCGGCTTCGTAACGTCGACTACAATTTCCTTCCTTCATCGGGCATGACGGGCAAGGTTACAAGCCATGCTCCTGCAGGTTCTTTCGAATCTACCGAGTACGCCCTGAACTGGACATCTTCAGACAACTCCGTCTGTACGGTAGACCGTGACGGTGTCATTACCGCGCATGCGGCCGGATTCTGCCGGATCAGCGTTACGACGGACACGGGCGGCAACACGCTGACCTTTAATGTCGTCGTTGTCCCCGAGGCGATCCTCACGGGGGTTACCACAGACTACAAATACAAGTTCACTGCGAGGGCGATCCCCGACAGTGAGAATATAGTCATCAACACAAACGCGTTCCATGCCTCCGACCTTGACTGGCATCTCTTTAAGGGTGAGCAGATACTCGCAGGGAAAGAGATCACCAAGGATAAGGCATACCAGGACAAGATCGATATCAGTGCCGCTACAGGTACCGTTACATTAAAGAAACTCCCCGCAGGTGTTTATGTTCTCGGAGCGATACCGATCAAAGAGGATGATTCATCGATACCGACGTATGATTACATCCAGAACCGACTGATAAACAAGCTGGAGATCACTATCGTGGTACCGTTGTCGTTCGGTACCGACAAGCTGATCCTGAGCATTTATAACAAGGGCGAGTCCTTCGATTCATACGATATCATGGAGAACTCAAACCTGCCGGCCGAGTCCTTCCACTTCACTTCGAGTAACGAAGAATTTGCTACCGTAGGACTTGCGGACGGTGTCATCGAGGCTGTTGCCAAAGGTAAGGCCAAGATCACTGCAACTCCTTACGTACCTATTGAGGACCTTTTCGGATCGTTCTCAACACAACCCGACGTGATCAACTACGACGGCTCGAGCCTTAAGCTCGATGTCGAGGTTGTTGAAGGAATGGCGCTCAACACAACCTACGAAACTCTCTACAAGGGCGACAGCTTTGTCCTTAAGCTCGAGGCTCCCAACGAGTACTCGGGCAGGATCGAGTGGAAATCCGCAAACGAAAAGGTAGTTACGGTTGACGCATCGGGTGTCGTTAAGGCTGTAGGTGTCGGCGACACAAGTGTTTACTGCTACATATGGACGGAAAAGGGCACGAAGAGAAGAGCAAGATGCCGTTTCAACGTTGTTGATGCGGTCAATGATATCAAGCTCAAATCGAGTACCGATTATGTTATGATCGGCGAGAATCTCACGATCTCGGCCGAGGTTACCCCTAAGCTCAGTAAATCGACGCTGACCTGGACCTGCTCGGACGAATCTCTCGCGTCGATCGCCGAGAAGTCGGATCTGTCCATGACGATCACCGGTGTCAAGGAAGGTACGGTCGTTATCACCGCACTCAACAAGGACAACGGTATCGTGGCTTCCAAGGTCATCAAGGTCGTTTCGAAGCTTGCGGGACTCACCCTCTCCGAGCATGAAGTGACGCTGCCCCAGACACAGAAGTTTTATCAGCTCTATGCTGTATGTACACCCGCACTTCCCGAGAATCAGAAGCTCACATGGAAGTCATCGAACACCAAGGTTGTTGATATAGACAAGAACACGGAAGGCAAGATCCTTCTTAAGAGCCCCGGAACAGCGGTGATCACCGTGGTTTCCGAGAACGGTCTTACCGATCAGTGTACATTTACGGTCACACAGGGTATCAAGGACATCAAGCTTGATTCGACGGAGATCACTATCTACGTAGGAGAGAAACAGCGTATCACATATACCATCACACCCGACAATGCCTCTAACCTCAAACTCAAGTGGAACGTACTTGACACAAAGGTCTGCGCTGTCGACAGCAGTGGCTATGTTACGGGAAAGAACGCCGGAACGACAGTAGTCACGGTTGAGTCGACGGACGGAACGGGCATCTTCAAGATGATCACGGTACATGTCCTTCAGTCAGCGAAGTCGATCAAGCTCGATATCGTTTCGATCACGATGAATGTGGGAGAGAGTTACCTCTTGGAGGTTGCGCTCAATCCCGTTACTTCGTCCGATGTTCTTACGTTTGAAAGTACAAATACGAAGGTCGCGAATGTTTCCAAGACCGGTAAGATCACAGCCAAGGCAAAGGGAAACTGCGTTATCTTCGTAAAGACATCGGGTGGACTCTCGACATACTGTACGGTCGAAGTCATCCAGCAGGTTACCGGCGTCACGCTTGACCTTACCGAAGCCACCATCCATGTTGGTGAAAAGCTGACTCTTGAGGCAACGATCACCCCCAAGAACGTTTCGGACAATACACTCAACTGGTATTCGAACAACACTCAGATCGCCACCGTCGACAAAAACGGTACGGTCACCGGTGTAAAGGGCGGAACCACCCTTATCAGATGCGTCACCGAGGACGGCGACTTCATGGCATACTGTATCATGACAGTCATCGAGAATGTCACGATCATCAACCTTCAGGAAGAGGCTGAGGTCGGCGTCGGAAAGAAGCTCAAGCTCGAGGCCACCGTTGTGAACGACGGTGCCACCAACAAGAAGCTCGAATGGTCGACGGCTGACTCAAAGATCTGCAAGGTCAACGAAAAGGGTGTTCTGACCGGCGTCAAGGTCGGCAAGACCATCATCACGGCATCGGCTACAGACGAGAGCGGTGCATATGCGCAGTGTGAGGTTACGGTCATCGACTCCACGGATGAGATCGATATCAATGGTGAGGATCAGCTCATCAGCATGATCGTCGGCGAATCGAGAAAGATCAGGTTCAGCACTGTTCCGGCGAGCACGACATACAAGCCTCTCTGGTCAAGCGAGAACGAGAAGATCGCTGTTGTTAACAAGAACGGTCAGATTTCGGCTCTTTCGGCCGGCACGACGACCATCATTGCAACAGCAAGGGATAACCCCGATGTAAAGGCCTATGTCACCGTCATGGTAAGTAATCCTGTATTCGCTACAAACGTTATCTTCTCCGATTCGGAAGTCATCATGACTCCGGGTGAGGCAAAGACGGTTCCGTTTACCATCGTTCCTTCGAACTTCACGGAGTCGTACACATGGAGCAGCGACAACCCCGTTGTTGCATCGGTTGACGAGAAGACAGGAAAGATCACTGCCAAGGCAGTCGGATCGGCTTCCGTCACGTTGATGACCAAGTCGGGTAAGAAGGGCTCGGTAAGAGTCTTCGTTGTTGGTCTGAGCAAGACGTACCTCAAGCTTGCCCAGTACGAGAGCAACAAGATCAAGCTCGAGATCGACGGTGCGGGTTCGAGCGCACTCAACATCCGCTGGGATACGGACAACCAGTCGATCGCCGATATCTCCAACGGTACGATCACCGCGAGAAAGGTCGGAACAACCAAGGTCTACGCGGTAGTAAACGGCAGAAGCCTTGCATGTACGGTCGAAGTAGTAAAGAACAAAAAACGTTGACAGACTTGAAATGCGACGCTAATTGTTGTATCTTAAGGAAAGACTGATCCGTTCAGTCTTTCCTTTGCGTTTTAAAGCAAGTTTCTGAGCGGACTGCGGATCAGATTTCACAAAGACTTATATGAAGAGGAGAACAGATCATGCCCTGGTGTCCCAATTGCAAAACAGAGTATCAGGAAGGAATAGAGAAGTGTGCCGACTGCGGCAGCGACCTTGTTGACGAGCTTCCGGATGAGGAAGAGGTTTCCGAAGCAGAAGCGGCCGAAGCAGAAACAGCCGGAGCAGAAGGTTTTGAGGAAGGCGAAGTGACCACGGAGGAGGATCTTGAGGCACTCGGGATCGATCCCGAAGAGCTCGAGGCGGAGATCAGACGCCGCAGAGAGCCTGCCAAGGTCTATGTCAGCAAGAGCGACGAGAGTCGTGACATGGTTCAGACCGCGATAACGTTCCTTGTATTTGCGGGTATCCTTATAGTGCTTTTTGTTCTCGGAGCACTCGATGTTATCCCCTGGTTCTCGTCGATCCCTTCAATCATCGTGCTCGGCGCGATGTCGGTCGGATGCTGTATCGTCGGTATCAATGCAGCGTTCAGAGCCCGCAGAGCTCAGGGAAAGATCGGTGAAGAAGAGAAGATCAAGAACGAAGTTACAAAGTGGCTGGATGAGAACTTCGACAAGAACGCTCTTGAAGAGAAGTTCGCTTCGGTAGAACCCGAAGAAGCCAGATACATCAAACAGGCAGAGTACATCAAAGACGAGCTCATGAAAGAGATCGAGGGTCTCGACGAAGCGCTCGCCGACACCATGGTCGAAGCGTATTTCGACGAGCATTTTGATTGACCTGCAGTATTGTCAGAGAGAGAGACCAACCGCCGCGCACTCGCGTAACATGAACGATCACGAGTCGGGCGGTTGTTCCGGTTGAAAGGAGTATCGTATTGAGAAAGCTTGCCTTAAGTGATGAGATACTTGAGAGCATTGACAAACCGGCAAGGTACATCGGCCACGAGATTAATGCGGTGATGAAAGACCTCTCAAAGATCGACATACGTTTCTGTATGTGTTTCCCTGACGTATATGAGGTCGGTATGTCACATCTCGGCATCATGATACTCTACGACATGTTTAACAGGCGTGAAGACACGTATTGTGAGAGAGTCTATTCGCCGTGGCCCGATCTTGACGCGATCATGAGGGAGAAGCATATCCCTCTTTTTGCGGTTGAAAGCCAGGATCCGATCAAAGACTTTGATTTCCTCGGCATCACTCTCCAGTATGAGATGTGTTACACAAACGTTCTTCAGGTCCTTGACCTTTCGGGGATCCACCTGCTCGCTACGGAACGTGGTGAGGATGAACCCATCGTTATAGGCGGAGGCCCCTGTGTTTATAATCCCGAGCCGATCGCGGACTTTTTTGATATCTTCTATATAGGCGAAGGCGAGACTGTTTATTATCAGATGCTCGACACCTACAAAAGCATCAAGGCTTCGGGCGGGACACGGCAGGATTTCCTCAAGGCCGCATCTCACATCGAAGGTCTCTATGTGCCTTCACTCTACGAAGTCGAGTACGACGAACAGGGTCTTATATCTCACTTCGGACCGAAGGATGATGCGCCCGCCGTCATAAAAAGACAGGTTGTCACCGATCTATCGGACACTTACTACCCGAAAAATCCCATCGTACCGTACATCAAAGCCGTACAGGACCGTGTGACGTTAGAAATCCAGCGCGGTTGTATCAGAGGCTGCAGGTTCTGTCAGGCAGGGATGATCTACAGACCTATCAGAGAGAGAAGCCTTGAGTTTCTAAAGCAGTACGCGATCGATATGATCAAGAGTACGGGCTACGAGGAGATCAACTTAAGCTCCTTAAGCTCAAGCGACTATACAAAGCTCAAGGAACTCCTTGAATTCCTTATCACCGAGATGGGCAACCGCAAGGTTAATATTTCTTTGCCTTCGCTCCGTATCGACGCCTTTGCGCTCGATGTAATGGGCAAGGTTCAGGATGTCAAGAAGAGCTCGATCACTTTTGCGCCGGAAGGCGGGACCCAGTACATGCGAGACGTTATAAACAAAGGTCTCACCGAGGAACAGATCCTCACCGGTGCACTCGACGCCTTTAAGCTCGGGTGGAATAAGGTCAAGCTCTATTTCATGCTCGGTCAGCCTTTCGAACGCGACGAGGATGTCTGCGGGATCCCTGTTCTTGCGGACAAGATAGCCAGAGAGTATTACGAGAACATCCCCAAGGCTACCAGAAACGGCAAAGTTCAGATCACGGTCAGCACTTCGTATTTTGTGCCGAAGCCGTTCACGCCCTTCCAGTGGGCTCCTCAGATCGCTCCGGACGAGTATCTGCGCAGAAAGAGCCTGCTGAGGTCGACACTTGCGGAACAGTTAAATGCGAAAAGCATTAAATACAACTGGCACGACAGCGACACATCGATCCTTGAGGGACTTCTCGCACGCGGGGACAGGCGTGTCGGGGCGGTGATCCTCGAAGCCTACAGACAGGGTGCGCTCTTTGACGCATGGACCGACCATTTTGACATGCAGAAGTGGATCAGAGCCCTCGAGAAGACGGGCGTGGACATGGACTTCTACACCTTGAGAGAACGCAGTACCGACGAGATCCTTCCTTGGGATTTCATCGATGCGGGTGTCTCCAAGAAGTTCCTCACAAGGGAGTATGACCGCGCAAGGAATGCCGTCGTCACGCTCAACTGCAGGCAGAGATGCTCGGCCTGCGGCTGCAATGAGTGGAACACCGGAGTCTGCGTAGAGACAAGGAACCGGTAGTGTTTTGATCGGTTTATGGCAGTGTGTCGGACAGTGGACGATAAAACGGATCATGAGAACAGGAGGCGTCATGACGCTAAGGATTAGATTTGCCAAATACGGGGCGCTCAGATTCATCGGACATCTTGATGTCATGAGGTACTTCCAGAAGGTCATAAGAAGAGCCGACCTTCCGGTCAGGTACTCACAGGGATTCACGCCCCATCAGATCATGACATTCGCTCATCCGCTCTCTCTGGGAGTGTCGAGTGATGCCGAATACATGGAAGTGGATTTTACGGAGCAATTGGACCCCGCGGAAGTGCTCGGAAGGATGAGGGCGCAGACGAGCGAAGGATTCGAGATCATCTCATGCAAGGTTCTGCCGGAAGTGCCGGAAGGAACCCGTTCGCAGAGTCTGATGTCGCTTGTTTCGGCCGCCGAATATATGATATCATGGAAGGACGGATACGGAGATGTTCCGTCGGAGGAAGAGCTTCGCGGAGCGATCCGCACCCTGTACTCCGGTGACAGTATAGTGGTCGAAAAGAGTACAAAGAAGACGACAGCCGAAACTGACATCAAGCCGTTCATATACAGGATCTACGGGGAGGGAGAAGCGTTCCTCGACCCTGAAGACCCCGCTTTCGCGGGAGTGCCCGGGATTTCGAGGGCCTTTGCCGAAGGACTTGATAATACGGCGCATGCAGACACATTTGAAAACGGAAGAAAGTTCTTTGTGTGTGTGGCATCGGGTTCGGCCTTCAACATAAAACCCGGGCTTGTTACGGAGGCACTCTGTGAAACGCTCGGGATCACGTACAATAAGCATGCATTTGCGCTCCACAGGATGGAGACATACAAAGGGGAAGACAGACTTGTCCCCCTCGAATCATAAAGTAAGGGGTTTGAAGTGAAAGATCTGGTGATCGTAAAAGACGGGGATAAAGTGATCACGGGCTTGTTCGACGGGAACGAGCTTATTGAAGCGCAGATCGAAGACCTTGAGGGAGGCGAACTGCTCGGAAAGATCTACCTCGGAAAGGTTAAAAACATCATCGCAAACATAAACGCTGCCTTTGTCGAGATCGAAGGCGGTTTAATGTGCTATCTTTCTCTCGACGAGGTCGTCAATCCCGTACGTTCGGGTTCGGGCCGCTCGGGTCCCATCAGAGTCGGGGACGAGATCATCGTACAGATCACAAAAGAAGGAAGTGCCCTTAAGGCACCGCAGGCAACGGCCGATTTCTGTCTGACCGGAAGGTATCTTGTGCTCGTTCACGGCAGATCCGTGGTCGGGATCTCCAAAAAGGTCGAGGATTCGGAGGAAAGAGCAAGACTGAGAACGATCGTCGAATCACTCGCACGTGAGGAGTGCGGCTTTATCGTGAGGACCAACGCTCTTTACTGCGACGAGGAAGCCATCAGGGCTGAGGCGATGAACCTCCTCGGTGTCTACGACAGGCTTGTGAGGGAGGGTGTCCACAGGAGTCCTTTCTCGCTCCTTTACAAAACAAAACCCTCGTATATCTGGGCGATCAGGGACCTTTCGGGATCCGGGCTTGACCGCATCAGGATAAACAACAGCGAGATCTACGACTCCGTTATGGAGTATATGAACACGACACAGCCCGAAGACGTTGACAAGGTCGAACTCATGGACACAGAGGAACCTCTCGGGCTCGGAGGTCTCTACAGGCTCAAAGATAAGATCGATGAAGCCATGCAGGAACGCGTATGGATGAGGAGCGGGGCCTTCCTCGTGATCCAGCCCACAGAGGCCTGCACTGTGATCGATGTTAATACCGGCAAGGCCGTGAGTGGGAAAAAAGGTCAGCAGGAAACATTCTTCAGGATAAACATTGAGGCTGCCAGAGAAGTGGCCAAGCAGATCAGGCTCAGAAATCTTTCGGGTATCATAATCGTTGATTTTATAGACATGACGCTCGAGGAGCACAGAGAGCTCCTTATGAAGGAACTCAGAGAGCTCTGCAAGAGCGACAGGATCCCCACCAGAGTCGTCGACATGACAAAACTCAATCTTGTGGAGATCACGAGAAAAAAGACACGAAAACCGCTTGCCCAGCAACCGTAAATAAAGCGAAAACGAAAAGTATTAACAAAAGTTTTTCGAATCGAAAAGTATGTCGTCCCCAACATCATTCGTGAAGAACACAATTCTCCGCAGATGGCTTTGGGAGCGGATTAGACGCATCTATGAACAAAACATTAACACGTGTCCAAAAGGGAAACTTTTCTTTACAAAGACAATTTTGTTAAGTATAATTACGACATGAAGTATTTTTGTTTTGAAAGGAGAGTAGCTGCAATATGGTGAATCAGCTTTTTGGAAACTATCTTGTCAGAAAGGGACTGATAAGTAAGGAGCAGCTTGCACAGGCTATCGAATCTCAGAAGAAAGTTCGCGTTAAGCTTGGTCTTATCGCGGTCTCCGAGAAACTCATGACGGTTGAGGAAGCAGCTGAGGTTAACAAGCTTCAGGCAGTCATGGATAAGAGGTTCGGTGATATTGCCGTTGAAAAGGGGTATTTAACGGACGATCAGGTCGGACGTCTTTTGGGTCTTCAGGGTAACCAGTATCTTACATTCGCTCAGGCGATCACAGACAACGGATTCTTAACACTCGAAGCTTTTGAAAAGGCATTCCTCGATTATCAGAAGGAGCTCGGTTTTACCGCTACCGACATGGAGTCCATCAAGTCGGGTGATGCGGACAGGATCGTACCTCTGTTTGTTCCGGAAGGGACGGATCCCATACAGGTTGAGTACATAAGCGTTGCTGTAAGAACCATCATCAGACTTATCGACAGCGATGCGTACATCGGAAGTGCGTCATGGGGACGCAACGAGAGCTTCGACGGAGCTGCTGTTCAGAATCTTCGCGGCGACAGAGCTGCCGGTCTCTCATTCGGAGGCAACGGTCAGTCACTTCTTTCAATCGCAGTACCTTTCGGCAAGGAGGAATTCCCTGAGGTCGATCTTGACGCCCTTGATTCCGTTGCCGAATTCATCAATTGTATCAACGGTCTTTTTGCGACAGGTATCGCTTCCAAGGTGAAGCTTGACATGCTTCCTCCTTCGTACAGGAACGGGCTCGTTAAGGTCAGCGCAGATCGTCTTGTGAAGATGCCTGTTTACATCTCGGGCCAGGAAGTCGTGCTTATGTGCGCATTTGGTTCTACAATCACTATATAATCAACAATAAGGGGGAACATTATGGCTAAGATTTTGATCGTGGATGATTCGAGAACTTCTCGTAAGGTTCTCAAGACTATCCTCGAAGAGGGTGGACATGAAGTTATCGGTGAGGCAACCGACGGTATGGACGGCCTTACAAAGTTTAAAGAGCTTTCGCCCGACATCACTACGCTTGATATCACGATGCCTGTCATGGACGGACTTCAGGCACTCAAGGCCATCAAGGAAGTTGACAGCTCCGCAAAGATCGTAATGGTCACGGCTGCCGGACAGCACACAAACATGGTTGATGCGTTGAAGCTCGGTGCATCCGAATTCGTTACAAAACCTTTCGAGTCGGAAGCTATACTTGCAGTCATTAACAAAATGTGATAAAACATAATATGTTTGATGATCCCTGACGGATCAGTGGAGTTCACCACGTGGGATCATCGTATACCTTCGGGTATATTAATAGCCGACCGTCTGGGCAACTTCCTCGGAAGTTGCCCTTCTTTGATTTAAGAAGGGCGCGATGATTATCGACTTGAACGCGAGAAACCCCAAGTGGTACAGCGTTCATCAGCAGCAGCAAAACAGACACGTTTTGCGGGAAAGGAGTTTGATCATGGAAGCCTGGAACGGTTTTAAGGGTACAAAATGGCAGGAGACTATCGATGTAAGAGACTTCATCATCAACAACCACATCTCATATGAGGGTGACGGAGCGTTCCTTGAGGGAGCGACCGAGAGGACAAAGAAGCTCAGTCATAAGCTTGACGGACTCTTTGAACTCGAGATGAGATTCGGCGGAGTGCTCGACATCGACACGCAGCACGTTACATCACTTCTTAACTACAAGCCCGGTTATCTCGACAAAGACAACGAGATCATTGTCGGTCTGCAGACAGACAGACCCCTCCGCCGCGGAGTCAACCCCTTCGGTGGTCTCAACATGACACGTAAGGCATGTCAGGCATACGGCTACGAGCTTTCGGAGAAGGTAGAGGAAGAGTTCCTCTACAGAACGACTCACAACGACGGAGTATTCCGCGTTTATAACGAGGAGATCCGCAAGGCACGTCATGCCGGTATCATCACAGGCCTTCCCGATGCGTACGGCAGAGGAAGGATCATCGGCGACTATAGAAGAGTCGCTCTTTACGGAGTCGACAGACTTATCGAAGAAAAGAAGAAGGACAAAGAAGCTCTTGCATCTAACCCCTGCGATGCCGAGACGATCAGACGACTCGAGGAGCTCTACCAGCAGATCAACTTCCTCGGTAAGCTAAAAGACATGGCTCTTCTTTACGGTATTGATATCAGTAATCCCGCTACAGACTCAAAAGAAGCCGTTCAGTGGCTCTATTTCGGATACCTTGGAGCCATCAAGGAGCAGAACGGTGCGGCGATGAGTCTCGGCCGTGTTTCTACATTCCTTGATATATACTTCGAAAGAGACATAAGGAAAGGAAAGTACACAGAGAGCGGCATTCAGGAGATCATCGACGATTTCGTCATGAAGCTGCGTATGGCGAGACACCTTCGTACGCCCGAGTACAACGAGCTCTTTGCCGGCGACCCCATGTGGATCACAGAGTCCGTAGGCGGTATGGCTCTTGACGGTTCGACCCTCGTTTCGAAGACATCCTTCAGAATACTCAACACTCTTTATACACTCGGACCCTCCGCAGAGCCCAACCTCACTGTTCTCTGGTCGAAGGATCTGCCCAAGGGATTCAAGGACTTCTGTGCAAAGGTTTCGTGCGACACACATGCGATCCAGTACGAGAATGACGACCTTATGAGACCGATCTACGGTGACGACTACGGCATCGCTTGCTGCGTTTCCGCAATGCGCCTCGGCAAGGACATGCAGTTCTTCGGTGCACGTGCCAACCTTGCAAAGCTTCTCCTTATGAGCCTTAACGGAGGTAAGGACGAGCGTTACGACATGCAGATCGGACCCGAGATGCCTGTTTACGAGGACGAATACCTCGACTACGACAAGGTCATGGAGCGCATGAGCTTCTACCGCGACTGGCTTGCGTCCACGTATGTTAAGGCCATGAACATGATCCATTACATGCACGACAAGTATGCATATGAGAAGACACAGATGGCGCTTCACGACACGGACGTTCACCGCTACATGGCATTCGGTGTTGCCGGCCTTTCGGTACTCACCGACTCGCTTTCGGCCATCAAGTATGCCAAGGTACGTCCGATCAGGGATGAGAACGGCCTTATCAAGGATTTTGAAACGGTGGGCGAATTCCCCTGCTACGGTAACGATGACGACAGAGTCGATTCGATCGCCGTTGAACAGACAGAGCTCTTCCTTGAGGCGCTCAGGAAAGTTCCCACATACAGAAATGCGGAGCACACTCTCTCGGTTCTTACCATTACATCAAACGTTATGTACGGCAAGAAGACGGGCAATACTCCCGACGGCAGACGCGCCGGCGAGCCCTTCGCTCCCGGAGCAAATCCCATGCACGGCAGGGATAAGAACGGTGCGCTCGCATCCCTTAACTCGGTTTCAAAGCTTTCTTATCAGACATGTAAGGACGGCATCAGCAATACATTCTCCATCATCCCTTCGGCACTCGGCCATTCATGGGAGGAGAGAAGAGACAACCTTGAGAACATCCTTGACGGTTATTTCGCACGTAAGGCACATCATCTTAATGTAAATGTGCTTGACAGACAGCTCCTCATCGACGCGATGGAGAACCCCGAGAAGTATCCGACGCTCACCATCAGAGTGTCGGGATATGCGGTACTGTTTAACAAGCTGACCACGGAACAGAAGAAGGAAGTTATCAGCAGAACATTCCATGAGGGTATCTGAGAAGGGAAGAAAAGTGCGCGATAAAGCATCGGGAAAAAAAGGAAGGATTCACTCCGTAATGAGCATGGGCGGCGTTGACGGACCCGGCATCAGATGTGTCGTGTTCCTGCAGGGCTGTCCCATGAGGTGCGCTTATTGCCACAACCCGGACACATGGACTCCGGACGGTGGTGAGGTTTTGTCGGCCGAAGAGGTCGCAGAGAAAGTACTGCGCTACAGAACCTACTTCGGGGATAACGGAGGCCTTACGGTATCGGGCGGAGAACCGCTTATGCAGGCTGAGTTCGTTACCGGGCTTTTCGGCCTCATGCGCGAAGAAGGGATCTCGACATGCCTTGATACGTCGGGGCACGGGTGCGCGGGTGAGAAGCTTGAAGCGCTTCTCGCAAAAACTGACATCACCCTTTGCGACATCAAGTTTACTGACGAGAGTGCATATAAGCGTTATACAAAAGGGTCCCTTGAGCAGGTGCAGGGATTCTTAAAGGCAGCGGACGCAGCCGGTGTGCGGATCTGGATCAGGCATGTGGTCGTTCCGGGGATCACCGACAGCAAAGAGAACATCGAACGGCTTGTCCGGACAGCGGGGCAGTACAGGAGGGTCGAGCGAATCGAGCTTCTGCCTTTCCACAAGATGTGCATCCCCAAATACGAGGCGCTGGGGTTGGAATTCCCGCTTGCCGATGTGCCGGAATGCAGCAATTCGCGGGCTGAAGAACTCGCTGCCCTTATCCCTCAGGATCTGAGAAACTGATCTTTGAAAAAGATGTATTTACGGCGGTCTTTTTCTTTTCATATATGCTTGTGCTGTGTTATAATCATAAAAGTGTGAGTAAAAGGAACTTGATGCTTCGTTGAAGTGTTCGGCGAGGAATCAACGGTGTTAAACCGCCGTTAAAGAGGAGGAGGGTCTGCCGTATGGACGTCAGAAAACTGATCAATATCTGCGAAGGAAAACATGTATATATCCAGACACACAATTTCCCCGATCCCGATGCGATAGCTTCGGCGTACGGTCTGCAGAAGCTTTTCGAAAAATTCGGGATATCTTCCACGATCATCTATGTCGGGAAGATCGATAAACTCAGTACCACAAAGATGGTTGATACATTTGGTATCGAACTTTTTTCACATGACAGTATCGCGAAGGATCTTCGTGATGATGACTATATAATCTGTGTTGATTCTCAAAAGAACGCCGGCAATATCCTTGATGTTACGGGAGAAGAGATTGCCGCGATCGATCATCATCCCACTTTTGTTCAGGTAGAATACAGATATTTCGATCAGAGGATCGTGGGCGCATGTGCTACGATCATCACAGGTTATTATATGGACCTTGGGATCGAGCCCGATGTCAATACGGCAACGGCTCTCTTGTACGGTATCAAGATGGACACTCTCCAGTTTGTGAGAGGAGTGACGGCCGAGGATATCAGAGCCTACGAATTCCTCTTTAATTTCATCGACAACGAGATGCTCTTAAAGCTTGAAGGCAACAATATGGAGTACAAGGATCTTCAGGCTTACGGTGCGGCTATCGAGAACATCAAGCTCTACGGAGTTGCAGGTTTTTCGAAGGTTGATTTTGCCTGCCCCGACGCACTCATCGCGATACTTTCGGACTTTATCCTTTCGCTTGTTGAGGTTGAGGTTGCGATTGTGTACAGCGAGAGAGAGGACGGTGTCAAGCTTTCTATCCGTTCCGAAAGGGCCGAAGTAAATGCCGGAGAAGTCGCCAAGAAAGCACTTGAAGGCATCGGCAGCGGCGGAGGACACGCTGCGATGGCAGGCGGTTTTATTTCAAAAGAAGCATATTTGAATCTCGGAAACTTCAGAGATGACGTGATACGCGACAGGTTTGTGGAAGCCATGGGAGAGAATATCTGAAAACATTTTCTTTTTATCGGAACGATCGGTGCCGTTGTGTGTGACTGCCTGAAAAGCTTTAATTGTGAGGATGAGATGGGCATTTTTATAGGAAATCATGTTTCTTCGTCGGGCGGGTTCGTCGAGATGGGGAAGAGGGCTCTCAAAGTAGGGGGCAACACATTTGCGTTTTTTACGCGCAACCCGAGGGGCGGGTCGGCTGCACCCATCGATCCCGAGGACGTGAAGGAGTTCCTCACAATGGCCCGTGAACACGGGTTCGGCAGGCTTGTCGCTCACGCTCCTTATACCATGAATCTCTGTGCCGCCAAGGAAGATATCAGAGCCTTCTCGATAAACATGCTGAAGGACGACATAAAGAGGATGGAGTTCATCCCCGGAAACTACTACAATTTCCATCCCGGCTCGCATGTCGGACAGGGAGAAGCAGAGGGGATCAGGCTTATAGCGGAGGCCCTCAAAGAGGCGCTTGAGCCCGGAATATCGACGACGGTTCTTCTTGAGACGATGGCCGGGAAAGGCAGCGAAGTCGGAAGAAACTTCGAAGAGCTGGCGCAGATCATGGACAGGCTCGGTAACCCCAAAGAGCTGGGTGTCTGCTTTGACACATGTCATGTCTGGGACGGCGGTTACGATATCGTGGGAGATCTTGACGGTGTCTTAAAGCGCTTTGATGAAGTGATCGGTCTGGAAAGACTTTTCGCGGTTCACATCAACGACAGCAAGAATCCGCTGGGTGCCCATAAAGACAGACATGAGAAGATAGGGCAGGGAAACATCGGGAGCGAAGCCTTGAAGCGCGTAGTCAATCATCCCGCACTTAAAGATAAACCGTTCATCCTCGAAACACCGTGTGATGACGACGGCTACACAGAAGAGATCCGCATGATACGCGGTTGGGTATAATTATATGGATTAATACTTCGCTACAGTTTTTTGGCGAGGAATCAACGGCGAAACCGCCGTTAAAGAGGAGGACACGGTAAATGAGATTTTTCTTCATCGATCTCGAGAACGTCAGAAGTAACGGACTTGAAGGAGTGCTTTCGCTTGAAGCGGATGATCAGGTTTTGGTTTTCTACAGCGAGAATGCCAACAACCTCACTATCCCGACTCTTGAGAACATCAACAACAGCAAGGCGACCGTCAAGTTCATCAATACCAACTTCGTCGGTTCGAATGCCATGGATTTCCAGATCGTTTCTTTGCTCGGGGCAATGATCGAACGCCATAAGCAAGGCTTCTTCTCGATCATCAGTCATGATAACGGCTTTAAGTCAGCGCTCACTTTCTGTGAGAGATATTTCTCGGACTATCCCATAAGCGTTGGCAAATTCGATAACATAATCTCGGCGATAGCGTACGACCTCAAGCATCCCATCAAAGGCTCTGCCGAGGGCGGAAAAGGTGCCATCAAAAAGAAGAAAAAGGGTAACAACGGTGCGTCCGGGCAGGGCGAACGTGACGATAAGGCTGTGATCACCGGACGCAAGGAGGCTCACGCGGAAGCAACGGCACAATCGCAGCCGGAAGCGCAACAGGAGCAGGCGGAGAAGGCGGACCGCGGAGAGGCTCAGGAGCAGGCAGGCGCCACAGCCGAAAAGAAAGAGGGGCGCAACCGTCGCCGCCGCAGATCGAACTCGGGAACCTCGGAGAACGCTGCTGCGAAAGCCCGGAATACTGCGGAAACTGTTTCGGCAGGACCCGATATGCAGTATATATACGACTATCTCAAGGACATGCTCAGCGTTAAGACCATTGACGTATATGCCTCCAAGATTCATGAAGCACTTCTGGTGGCCAACACCAAGGACGAACTTCACAAATTCTTTAAAAATAAGTGCGGTGAAGACGAAGGTGAAGCCCTCTTCAAGTTATTGCACGGTGACTTCGAAAACATGAAAAGACAGGCTCGGAAATGATATTCCCGTGTTCTGATGCCAAAGAAAACAACAGTATAACTTTATGTGAGGAATTCACAAATAAGAAAAATTATATTGAAAAAACTTTCGTGATGTGGTACGATTAATCAGTAAAAGGGTACAACATGATCGGGGTGGTCATGTTACAGAGGGAGGCACAAGGTGAATTATTACTCAAGGGGATGCGTTAGATGCCTAATTACAAAATCCAGCAGTATGATAAGCTCACTGGTTTGCCTTTCTACGAAGATTTTCTTGCGTTAGCAGAGGAAGCCAAGGAAAAGAAACAATTGTCCGATGACGAACAATTTGTTGTCATCGCCATGGATATATCTAACTTTAAGTTCATCAACCAAATATACGGCTACGAGATCGGTAATCAGTTACTTCAAAGTCTTGTAAACATCACAGTCATTGACAATTATCATTGTATCACTGCCTGCAGACCTTACTCTGATCATATCCTGGGTCTTTACAAAACTCCGAAGGATCCCGATCTTTTTGACTATGGTCTCAAAAAGTATAATGACAAGTTCATCTCCGAGAACACCAGACAATTCCAGTCCGTACTTCTGCATCTCCAGTGCGGCGTGTACATCCTTAAAGATAAGAACGAGAAGATAGTGGCATGCGTTGACCGTGCCAACATGGCCCGCAGGAGCATGAAGGGCGATTACTCCACACCTTATGTCATCTTCAGTGAGGAGATGTACAAGGGTAAGGAGAAGACTTCAGAGATCATCTCGATCTTCGAAGCAGCACTCAAGAACGATGACATCCTGGTTTATTACCAGCCTAAGGTCAATATCAGAACCAAAAAGCTCGAGGGTGCCGAGGCACTCAGCAGGATCAAGTGTCAGGACGGCAGGATCATGGCTCCAGGTGAGTACATCCCGATACTTGAGAGCAGCGGAAGGATCATCGACCTTGACTTCTTTGTCATGAGATCGGTATTCCACATGATCAAACAGCTTCTCGAGATCGGCAGTGAACCGGTGACTGTTTCGATCAACCTCTCGAGGATCCACTTCTACAACTCACGTATGGTTGAGGAGATCATAAAGGTGTTTAAGCCCTTTAATATCCCGCCCAAGTACATCGAGTTCGAAGTTACGGAGTCGGCATTCATCTCCGAGTCGGGTATCATCTCTGACAAGCTCATCGAGCTCAAACAGTTCGGATTCCTTGTCAGCATGGACGATTTCGGAACGGGTTACAGTTCCCTCCACTCGCTTTCGGTACTTCCAATCGATGTTGTCAAGTTTGACAGGAGCTTCATCAAGAACAGCACCAGAAGCCCCAAGGGACTCAAGATCCTCAGCGGTCTTATCTCTCTTTGCAAGCAGATTGACTTTGACGTCATCTGCGAGGGTGTTGAAGACACGGACGAGGAGCAGATCGCTCTTGATTGCGGATGTGAGCATGTTCAGGGTTACGTCTATGACAAGCCTCTTCCCGAGGACGAATTTCTTCTTAAGTACATATAAGCCAAACGGTTTGCCTGAGGACATCCTGCGAGGGATGTCCTTGTTTATTTCACTCTTTTTTTTTAAACAATTTTAACAGTTGCTTTTTTGTTAGTTATTGATTATAATCGACAACTGTGGGTTTTAAGAATCACAATAATATTAAATTTTTTCAGAAAGAAAGGACTAACGAAATGAAGAAGACAGTAAGGGTTGCAATTGCATTAATGCTCGTAGCGGTTATGGCTTTAGCACTCACCGCATGCGGACTCGACATCAACAAAGTAGCAGGAAAGTGGCATGTAAAGACCATCAACGGCAAGACACCCGCTGAGTTCGCAGCAGAGGTTGGCACAGTTGAGGCAGGTGTTCAGAAGGTAGTTGAGATTTCTGAGAAGGAGACAAGCATGACTTCTATCTCGGGCGTTGTTACCGGTACAACACAGATCAGATCTAACGGTATCGAGGCTACTCTTGACGGAGCACTCTTCCCCTTCAAGTATGATGAGAGTTCAGACACTCTTTCATACACATTAGAGCAGGACGGAACAAAGTACGAGTACGTATACTGCAAGGGTGACTATGACTTCTCGGCAGGCAGCGCTCCCGCAGCAGCTGAAGAGGACTATGGCTACGCAGAGGAAGACTACAGCGATTACGAAGAAGAGTAATGATCGAACTTTGATGATACGTTGATCATTGCATCAGATACCCCTTGGCCCGGCCAAGGGGTATTATGACAAATAGCACCGATCGCATTGCAGAAGTCTGGTACTTCGGTGATGTAAAGAAAGGAGACAAATGAAGAAATCAATTATCTGTTTTTTACTGATTTTTGCACTTGTTCTTTCGGGTTGCTCATCGAGTGACGACGAAAAAGACAGCACCTCCGGTTCGGTTGTAGAATCGACAGGTACCGTCGATAATGAAAGCAAGCAGGAAACAAACACACCTGCAAAAGATGATGCCGACACATCAGTGCAGACTGCACCGGTCGACAAAAAGTCAGGATTCTCACTGTCGGTGAGCGGTTCTGACAAGAAGCTCAAAGTTACGCGTGCCGCAAACGCGGGAAAGAGCATGGGAGATAACGGTGTTTGGACCATATTCGTTTATCTGTGCGGAACAGACCTTGAAAGCAGCGGACAGGGCTCGGCTACGAGCGACGTTGCTCAGATGCTTGAATCCGAAGGCAGCGACAATGTGAGATTTGTTATCCAGACCGGCGGAACCAGTGAATGGGAGAACGAGATGTTCACCGTCGGAAAGGCTGAGCGTTACGTTGTTCAGAACGGCGACATCAACCTTGTTGATTCCGTTGAACTGACAAACATGGGTGATGCCGATACACTTGCTTCGTTCCTTAAGTGGGGTGTTTCGAATTACGCTTCCGAGAAGATGGGTCTCGTATTCTGGGATCACGGCGGAGGAAGTATCACCGGTGTGTGCGTGGATGAACTTTTCAACTGCGATACTCTTTACCTGAGCGAGATCAACTCGGCTCTTTCATCGGTATTCTCGGAGATGACCGACAAGTTCGAGTTCATCGGATTTGACTGCTGTCTGATGGGTACTGCCGAGACGGCAAACATTCTTACAACATATGCGAGATACATGTACGGCTCACAGGAGACCGAGCCCGGTTCGGGCTGGAACTATACAGCGATCAGCGATTATCTTGTTTCGAATCCTTCGGCAAACGGTGCCGAGCTCGGAAAGGTAGTTGCGGACAGTTTCTACGACGAGTGCAAGGAGTGCGACCAGGAGAACGAGTGCACACTCACGATCGTCGATCTTTCGAAGTTTGATAATTTCCTTGTTGAATTTAACGATTATGCTTCACGTCTTTATGAGGCATGTCAGAACAGTGATGCTCTCGGCGCTATCGTAAGATGTATCAACAAGGCTGAGAACTTCGGCGGTAATAACAAGAGCGAGGGTTACACGAACATGGTCGATATCGGCGGTATCGTAGAAGCCTGCACCGACTATGCGGAACCCGGAAACGTGCTCAGTGCGCTTAAGGGATGTATCTCATACAATAAGAACGGAGCGAACCACAGGAATGCTTCGGGCCTTTCGGTTTATTACCCTCTTCAGGTTCAGGGTTCGAACGAGCTTAAAGTGTTCTCGGGAATAGCGATCAGTCCGTACTACATCTCGATCGCGGACATGGTCGCAAACGGCTACACCGACAACGGCTACAGCAACGAAGTCTTCTTTACGGATGACGGCGACTGGAGCAACTACGACTGCGGAAACGATTACTTTGACGATGATTATTTCGATTACGCAGACGAAGAGAGCGACGAAGAGAGCACGCTTATCACATTTGAACAGGCTCCTTATGTGGACGAAGACGGAATGTACTGCTTCAAGCTTGACGAGAACGGTCTTGAATGGGCTGTAAGCGTAAGCGCTATGATCGCACTCGATATCGACGGAGAAACGTTTGTGCTTCTCGGTGAGACTGCAGATGTTAACGGAGACTGGGAAACCGGTGACTTCTACGACGGATTTGACGGTTACTGGTACTCGCTTCCCGACGGAAATCTGCTCTCTGCTTACCTTGTTGCATACAGTGATGACGGAGAAAGAGCAATCTATACATCTCCCGTCATTGTAAACGGAGAGAGTACCAACCTCAGATTCTGTGTTGACGCAAGCGGCAACATTGAGATCGAAGGAACATGGGACGGTATCGATGATAACGGTATGGCTGCCAGAGAGATCAAGAAGCTCAAAGACGGAGACATTATCGTTCCCATCTATTATCTCGAAGATGACTCGGAGTTTGAGGGCGATGAGTACGAATGGAGCGACGGAGATGAGATCATAAGAGCAAGTCTCCCCGAGGGTGATTATTATTACTCGTTCTTTGTTGATGATGCATATGGCGACTATTACTCGAGCGACTATGTGATCTTCAATATTGATGAGAACGGTGAGATCAGTTTCTCGGACGACGGATCGTTCGGTGACTACGGTGACGGCGATTACGGTTATGACGATTATGACTACGATGACTACGATTACGATGATAGTGATTACGGTTTTTAAGCAGGATAAAGGGCATGATCTGAGTGTCGAAGACGTCTAAACTCAAAATTCAAAACATGATCGGATTACAGAGAGGGATTCCCGGGATAAACCGGGAGTCCCTCTTTTTTACTACGCGTTCACAAAAAGCAAACAACAACAAGAAAAATAACAAATAAACGATTTGAAAGTAATTTAGCGAATGAAAACTGTGGAAAAATCCAAAAACTATAAAATGTGTTGCAATAAACGACAAAAACTATTATACTGTTATTTGAATTATGATTTTGTAGTACAAGGGGTGCTTAATGGCAAATACGACTCAAAAACTCAAGATGCTCATTGTCGATGACGCTTTTACGAACAGAATCCTTCTGAGTGAAGCGTTTGATGATGATTTCGAGATCTTCATGGCTGAAAACGGAGAAGTGGCGCTTGACCTGCTTCATAAGAACAAGGACATGGCTATCGTGCTCCTTGACCTTATCATGCCGATCATCGACGGATTTTCGGTACTTCAGGCTATGATCGAGGACTCGGAGCTTTGTGAGATACCCGTTGTGGTTGTTACCTCGGCGGATGAGATCGAGAACCAGGTCCGTGCGTTCGATCTGGGCGCTGCCGATATTCTTACCAAACCCCTCAATATCCAGCTTATCAGGCACAGGATCCGTAACATCATCGCCCGCAGCTCCCAGAAGCTCGTTACCGATGACAACAGAGTCCCTGTCTTCAGGAGATTTCTTTCCGAGCAGGTTCACGATTCCAAGACGGGTCTTTTTAACCGCAATTCATTCTGCAAGAAAACAAGAGAAGTCATCGACAACAACCCGAAGACGAAGTTCGTCATCTTCAGGATAGACATTGACGGCTTCAAAGTCATAAACGACGTGTACGGCATTACTGAGGGTGATCGTTGCCTTTCCGAGATGGCGAGGATGTTCAAGGGATTTGACTCCGATCAGACGGTTTTCGGTCGCTGGGAAGCCGATCATTACGTCGGATGTATGCCCATGGAGGATTTTAACAGGCATAACGTGGCCAACACCCTTACAAGCCCAATTAATGACTCGAAATTCGAATTCGATGTTACAAGGCGTATGGGAGTCTACACCGTCGAAAACAGGGATCTTGATATCAGTCTTATGTGCGACAGAGCGCTTCTTGCTCTCAAGAGCATCAAGGGCAAGTATGAGAGCCGCGTAGCCTACTACAGCGAGGACATGCGTCAGGAGCTCATCGAGAGCCAGCAGATAGTCAACGAGATGAACACAGCCCTTGACGAGGGTCAGTTCATCATCTACATACAGCCCCAGTTTAACTACACAACCAACAGACTTCACGGCGGTGAGGCTCTTGTGAGATGGAAGCATCCCTCAAAGGGCATAATCATGCCGGGCAAGTTTGTACCCATATTTGAAAAGAACGGCTTTATCACGCACCTCGATCAGTTCGTCTGGGAAGAAGTGTGCAAGCTTCAGCGCAAGTGGCTCGATGAGGACCGTGAGGTTGTGCCTGTGTCGGTGAACGTTTCGAGAACCGATATCGCCAGCCTGAGGCTTGTGGACCATTTTGTGAAGCTGGTCGGCAAGTACGATCTTCCGACAGAACTGCTCAGGATCGAGATCACGGAGTCCGCGTACATGGACAACCCTTCTCAGATGATCGAGACGGTCAGCAGGCTTCGTGAGGCAGGCTTCAGCGTTGAGATGGACGACTTCGGAAGCGGTTACTCGTCCCTTAACACACTTAAGGATGTTACCGTTGACATGCTCAAGCTCGACATGAAATTCATCGAGGGCGGTAAGAATGCCGAAAGAGGCGGAAGTATCTTAAGCTCAGTTATCAGGATGACCAACAGGCTTAACCTTGCTGTGCTCGCAGAGGGAGTTGAAACCAAGGAACAGGCCGAATATCTGAAGAGTGTCGGATGTATCTACATGCAGGGCTTCTACTTTGCACGTCCCATGCCCGTGGGCGACTTCGAGAAGATCCTCACCGGCCGGGAGCATGAGCTACCGATCACCGGCATCGATCCTTACAGTGAGGACGGAACTGTGGACTTCCTCAACGCTTCCGTTCAGAGCACGCTTATATTCAACAGTTTCGTGGGCGGTGCTGCGATCATAGGATTTGACGACGGTGAAGTAGAGGCGCTCCGTGTTAATGAGAGATTTTTCGATGCTATAGGAGCCGACCGTGACAAGTTTAATGAAGGTAAGTTCGGGATCCTCGACGGACTTGACGATGAGAACAAGATGAAGCTCATCGATACATTCGAGTCGGCAGCCAGAGACAATGAAGAGAAGAGCTGTGAAGTCATGTTCGTCAGGGAAAAGGGCGAAGAGGTCTATGTCTGCTTCCGTGTGAGATGTCTTGAGACCAGTGGTGATAAGCATTTGTTCTATACCATGGTAGACAATATCACCGAGAGAGTTCAGCTCGTCAAAAACAATACGCGTCTTACCAACAAGCTTATTGATATCATGAACAAGGTTCCTGCGGGGATCGTCGATCTGGAGGTTGTTGGGAATGACCTTCACCTCCTGTATCATAACAGTTATATGCCCGAGGTCTGCGGATATACGCAAGAAGAGTACGACAGGGTTGTTATGCCGGATCTTTCAAAGACGATCCATCCCGATGACTGGAGCGTGATCCAGGGCGCCATCAAGCTCGCCAACGAGGAGAAGCCCAGAAAGGCATCCGTCAGGTACAGACATCGGACTGCCGACGGCTCTTACAGGTGGATCGAAGCTCAGTTTGCAGTTACGCATGTTATCAGTGGAAGACTTTACGTAACCGCTCTTGTTGAGGATGTTGAAGATATGGTTGCGACCGAGACAAGGCTCGCGATCCAGGAGAAGCGCTACGACAGGCAGCGAACGCTTATGGACTCCGTTTTCTCGGATATCCCTTGCCCGGTTATGCAGTTCTATCACAGCGACAAAGATGATGCGTATCTGCTTGTCAACTGCAATGATGCTGCTTTCAGCCTCTTTGGGTACAGCGACATGGATGAGTTCAAAAAAGACATCAACGGCAAGAAGAAATCTTTTGTTGAGGATGAGAACGAAGCTTTCTTTAAGGCGGTAGATGATCTGACCGCCGGAAAGATCGAGAAGTACGAAGCCGATGTTGTCTTTAAGAGACGCGACGGTTCGGAAAAGAAGTGTAAGGATCTTTTGTCGAGGATCGTACACGAAGACCAGATATTCATTCAGCACATCATTACGGAATAAGACAGAAGAGAGCCGGCGACATCCGTCGGCTTTCCTGATGTTTGCAGCATGTGAAATGTATGAATATAAAATACAAGATTGGTGAATTGTATGTACAATAGGCGATATTTCGAAATAAATAATGATAAATTATAATATATTTTCAAAATATGCTTGACAATTTAAAAACACGGGCGTATAATTCGAGTATACCAATCAGAAAGGTAGACAAAATCTTTTTAGGAGGTACGGTCCAACAAAAACATAAGTAGGTCGTAGTCGACCAATCCTCGGAACTATACTTACAGAAGGAGGTACATTCCAAAGGATACTTAAGTTGAGGTCATAAGACCGAGGGTCAAAGCTCTGGGAGACCCGGAAAATCTGAACAAGGAGGTACGGTCCCAAGGAAATGCTTGCATGATCGTAGTTGATCAAAATCCGGAACTATAATTACAGAAGGAGGTACGGTCCAAAGGAGACTTAAATCTATTATGAACTATATAGGATGAGGGCATCGGTGGAAAGAAGAGACCGATGCCCGTTCGCTTTATATAGATTGGCACTATGCAGTTTTGAGAATTCTTTCCAAGGATTCTCGAGGAGGCTTTTTATGGCAGGACTTGATATAAGTTCAATGGATCCCTATTCAATACCGGATCTGTCGGTTGCGATGAGCACAGTCAAAGTTCAGAACCGGGTCGCTGAGTCTGTGATGGCTAAGACACTTGATGTTACCGAACAGGGTGGACAGGCGCTCATCGACATGATGCGTTCTTCTATGGAAAGGTCGGTCAACCCGGCTGTCGGAGGGAATGTGGATGTCAGAGTTTGAAAAGAGAATAGGAGTTCAGCTGATCGATCGGTCGAAATGCGGGTCTTAGGACAGGCGTTTCGATCGATTAATTTTCTGAAAATTTCGGAACAAAAAAGACAATTTAAACAGTTGACAATCTGAGGGTCGCACTGTATAATCGAACTTGCGTGTTGAGGGAAACGAAGTTTTCCGAAGGACATGCAAAGCTGAATAATGCGCGAGTGGTACAGTGGTAGTACGTCGCCTTGCCAAGGCGAAGATCGCGGGTTCGATCCCCGTCTCGCGCTTACACAACAAAAAGCATCCGAGTGGATGCTTTTTTGTTGTGTAAGCGCGTAGACGGGGACCGTTTTCACGTGAACCATGTGAAAACGGATCCCCCACCCACCGCAGGGCGGTGGGTGCGACGCATCACTCGCTCGGCGTCGCTCGTGATGCTGGGTCTCGCGCTACGCACAAGATGGACCACGAGGGACGGGGGTTGTGGACCATGTACTTCAATGGTCCATAACCCCCGTCCCCTGTGGTCCATGTTTTCCGCTAATTCAGCCAAGTCATTAGAAATATGCTCACGAAACAAGCATGTTACTGCAGAATGCTGGAAGTGAAAAGGTTACTAATTTTCGTGGAAATTTGAAGTATTTGTGGTATAATGAACCTTAATGCAAAGAAGAACTTCGATAAGATATTTGCTAAAACCGAAACAGAATTGTGAAATAGACTTGACAGGAGAGTATATGAAGCGGTCAATCTCTATCGAATCGAATCGAATCGAATCGAATCGAATCGAATGGAACGGATAATAGCGCTCAGGGCAGAACTGAATCTGCTCATTATTTCGTGTACAATTTAATACACTTGATAAGATCAGACTTGAAAACGGTCATGTAAGCATAAACCGGTATTCAGGTCTGTTTTTATATTATCCCGCTTGCGGGATTGATTCATATTTTTAGGAGGAACAAGGTTATGAAGTTACTTAAAAAGAGTCTGGCATTATTGCTGGCAATGGTACTGACACTGGGTGCGTTCTCAAGCCTGAAGGCTGAGGCAAAAGAGATCACTATCAAAACGCCCAAGATCACGAGCGTAAAACTTATAAAAAATGATGCGGGGATCAAGGTCGCGGTAGGTAAGACCAAGGATGCCGAAGGGTATGAAGTTTATGTTTCGTATGAGGCTGCCGATAACAGTCTTTATCAGGATGATAAGGATGTTTATGCCAATTATAAAGAAATTCTCAGCTACAAACATATGACTGATATCGAACAGTCCGGCAGTAAAAAGAGGACGGTGTCGATAAAACTTGATGATTTTATAAAGGCGGGAATGACGAACAAAAACTTGAAGACTCTTCCTGCCGGCAAGTATACCGTAACAGTCAGATCATATAATAAAAAGAAGTATGGCACGACTGTCTGGAGCGAATACAGTAAGGAAAAATCAACCACTGTCGCTCTGGAAAAGACAGGCAAGGGATACAAGTCATCCTATGATTTTTCGAAAGCAAAGAAAGGTGATATCATTACTTTCGGAGCATATGAGCAGGACGGAAACCTTGCAAATGGGCAGGAACCGATAGAATGGGTAGTACTCTCAAAGACAAAATCACAGCTTTTTGTTGTCAGCAAGTTTGCATTGGATGCTGTACCTTATAACGACAAGAACACCGGCGATACATGGGAAACATGCACATTACGCAAGTGGCTCAATGAAAAATTTTATAATGCCGCTTTCAATAAGGATGAAAAAGCCCTGATCAAAACCACTACCGTTGAGAATTTTGATAATCCTAAGTACAAAACACCGGGCGGAAACGACACAAAGGATAAAGTCTTCCTGCTTTCACAATTGGAAATGATAGATTCTGATCTCGGATTTTCGGAAGAGTATGAGACATATGACGTGAACCGCAGATGTGCGCCTACAAACTATGCAGTAGCTAGAGGTGCTTACGCTTATACCGGAACGGATGAGGAATATAAGACTAAGTCGGGTGAAGGAGCCTGCGACTGGTGGTTGCGCTCTCCCGGCAGCTACGCCGACTTCGCCGCGAGCGTGCTCAACTACGGCTACGTCCACTCGTTCGGCTTCTACGTCCTCGACGACAGCAACGGCGTACGCCCCGCTTTGATAATTAATCTGAAATGAGTAATCTTTTAATCAGGTTTTTTGAAAATGGAACAAAATAAAAACGAACTTGGAGTGATCATAAAAGCAAAGGAACTTTGCGCATATATTTTTGCGGTTACGCAAAAATCGCCGAAGCAGTATAGATTTACCTTTACATCGAAACTGCAGAACCTTGCACTTTCGGTGATCGAAAATCTGTACAGGGCGAATGACACGCCTCTTGGTGTACAGGAAGAAATGAAGAAATATATCCTTGATGATGATTATTTGGGAATACCTGATATCAGGAGCGGTTTCATAAAAAAAGAGAAACGGTTATATCTTGATGACGGAACTTTTTTAGAACTGAAATGAAGGTGTTGCAGTGTTGCGGCTATGCTTAAGGGCATAGCCGCTATTTACGTTAATCATAGGGTAAGGAACGCTAAGCCATAGCAAATTTGCAATTTGAATAAAAGGATTGTGGAATCTAATTGTTTATAGTAAAATTATTATGTAAAAGTATGCAGAATTCAGAGATTTTATTGTATCATTTTTTACAGAAAGGGTGAGAATATATGCTGGCAGTTCAGGGATATTACGATGGAATGACCATACAGCCTTTTGAAGAGATAACCGCAAAGCCTAATCAGCGTGTGATTATAACGATTATGGATGAGTTTGTGGAACCCGTTCAGGCAAGCACAAAAAAAGATATGCGCGGGATTCTTTCAAAGTACGCGGATCCGACGTTGGCAGAAAAGGAAAAAGGCGCGTGGGAACGCGCTATGGTAGAAAAATATGGTAATGCTTGATACGAATATGATTCTCAGATATCTGTTGAATGATAATAAGGAGATGGCAGATAAAGCTGAGGAATATATGAATGCGGGAAATGTTTTGGTTACGATCGAGGTTATCGCCGAGGTAGTTTATGTTTTAAAAGGCGTTTACTCCATGCCGCGTAAGGAAATAGCAGATACACTAAAAGCCTTTCTAGGTCTTGTCAGCTGTCGGGACATCGATGTATTAAAAACTGCAATAGATACCTTTGGGGAAAAGAACCTTGATTTTGTCGATTGTGTTTTGTTCGGGTATCACAAAAACAGGCCTGTTGAGATCGCTACGTTTGATGGTAGATTATTGAAGCTTATCGGTTCCGTATGAAATAAATGGTTTTTGTTTGATGGGGACAATAATGGGGACAGCCCCGGATAGGGTGCTTTCCTCCTTGATTTTATTGGGGGTGGAGCTATCTCGACTTCGATCCCCGTCTCGCGCTCTCAACGAAAAGACATCCGAACGGATGTCTCAGACTGAAGACAAACGAGATTTTGGAAAACCTCCAAAATCTCGTTTTTTCTTACGCAATGCTAAAA
>JAEEGK010001359.1_pt1 | contig 61290 bp, 35 predicted proteins | sample 8958771 | NCBI WGS metagenome assembly JAEEGK01 (sample SAMN16246547, study PRJNA631951) | gut metagenome | biome: gut microbiome; feature: rumen; material: SC-attached | host: Bos | place: Iran: Karaj | collected 2018-10 | reverse complement strand
AATTTTTTAATTAGGTTTTTTTTAATTTTTTTTTTTTTTTTTTTTTTTTTTTTAATGGTTTTTTAATGTGGGATTTTTATTCTTTTAATTTTTTTTTTTTTTTTTGAATTTTTTTTTTTTTTTGATTTTGTTTTATATATTTTTTTAAATATTTGGTTTTTTAATTTTTTTAAATCATGAAAAAAAATGAAATTGAGAAAAATAATCTTCATATGGCTATTGATAATTCATTTAATGAAATTTTAAAATATTTAGATTCTATTTTTGATGCTATGATGTTTAATGATGATACATCAATTGAAGAAGCAAATAATTTAGTAATTTCTAATAGTGCATCAAATATAACAAATAATATAAAAAATTTATTAGCAATAATAAATAAGATGAAACTTAAATATCTTCAAACATTTGATAATAAAAAACATCATCATAAAAGTTCAAATGAAAGCAAAATCCAAAATCCCCAAAAAGCAAAATTACATAAATATCAAGATTTACACAATAGAATATCAAAACAATTAAAAGAATGGAAATCAAACGACATATATAAAATATGTGAATCATTAATAAAAGATCAAAAATAAAAACTTTTATAAAAATTAAATATAATTATATTCTTAATTATCCTCTTAAAAAAATTACAAAAAATATTTATAATCCTTCACTGAATCATAGAAGCTTTACTAAATCTATTTTCCTTCCCAATAGTATATTGTGGTCTAGAATCTTTAGCAGTCATAATCTGTTCACCAAAAGCACTATATATATAATGTCCATCACCAATCATATACATAGGAACCTTATTAACACTTCTTTTACTATTTCCAATAGAAATTTTAGGACTATTATTAAATTTAATTAAATTAGATTTTTCTCCAATTTCATAAGAAGTAGGACCAACATTTTCATTAGTTCCAGTATTTTTAATAAAACTACTTTTACCATATTTTGAACTCATATAACCACCTAATTTATTTCCTTGATATTTAAAATAAATATCCTTTGGATAATATCTTCCTGGTCCTGGTTCAGTAACACCTTCAACATTTAAATATTTCATTCTATCTTCACATCCAATATCACCACCTACAATTCTACTTCTCCATTTTTTATTAATTTTCTCATTGTCATTATTCTTATTATATGTTTGATCATAATATGGAAATTTTTCCTTTGCAAATACATCATTTCTTTTTGCTCTTGAAAAACCCCATCCTGGAGATTTATGATATTTATATATGTGAATTGGAGGATTTGTATAAAAAAATTCAAGTGATGGATCACCGTGATTGTCTCTTCCTAAATTTCTTTCTTGAATTAATGAAAATGGATATTGAGTTCTACTTTTTGAGTTGTATTTTGTTTGAAGAAGTTTTTTTACTTTTGGTTCTGATTCATTTGGGAATAAATTTCTTTTTGCTTTTGGTATTGAAAATTTTGGATTTGTTTGATTTTGAGTTTTTACCATTTTTCCAAAACCTGTTGATAATGCTTGGTTTTCTAATTTTGAATCATTTGAATAGTCTATTTAAAAGTTATTATTTTTTTTTTTACATTTTTGGAGTTTTTCAAAAATGTTTGGAGATTGAGATAAATGCGTTCTACGCATTTCACGTTTTTCTATGTATTCTTTTGTTAATGGGGATAACAGATATGATGACATTTATTTTTTTTAAAATTTTTTTTTATTCAATTTTTTAAAGTTATTAAACTTTTAAAAAGTTTTAATGTAATAATATATTAATTATTATTTTAAATCTAAATCAATATTTTAATTTGGTAATGAAATATTCAAAAATATTTTTTTTTTTAATTTATTTGTTATTTATTACTATTGAATCAAAAATTTTTGATCCAATAACATATCAATCTTTAAATAGACTTTCATCTGCTGTTTTATCTCCAGATGGAAAATATGTAGTATATACAATTAGAAAATGGGAGAAAGAACAAAATAAATCAACAACATATATTCAATGTACAAATATAAATGATAAAAAAACACAAAATATTACAAAAGCTGAATTTGGAAAAAGTGATTCAAGTCCATCATTTTCATCTTTATATCCAAATTTATTATTTTTTATAAGAGAAGGTTCATTATATTATATTTCATTTCCACCACAAGAAAATGAAGAACCTGTTAAATTAACAAATTATCCAGTTGATATAAATGATTTTAAAATAAAAGCATCTGCTTTTGTTTTCTCTGCTAATGTTTATTTTGATTGTACAACTTTAGAATGTTCAGCAAAAAAAATTGAAATTGAAAAAAAACAAACATATCAAGTTTACAATAAATTATTTATGTTTCATTGGGATACTTGGCAAGTAGAAGGTAAAGGTTCACATTTATTTTATCAAAAAATAAAAGTATCAGATAATAAAGTTACATTAGATGGAAATGTAACAGATATAACAGAAGGAATGCATATAAATACTCCCCCTTTATTTACAGATAATACAAATTATGATATTTCAAATAATGGTCAAATGATAGCTTTTTCTGCTCATTTTAGAGATTATAATGAATCATGGAATACTAGTTATAAAACATATTTTATTGATTTAAATTTAATGAAAAAACCATATTTAATCACAAAAGATAATTATGCTAGAACACAACATCCTGTTTTTTCAATTGATGATACTAGAATAGCATATTTATCAATGAATACTCCAGGTTTAGAAAGTGAATTTTTACATTTTGAAATTTATAATATTTTAACAAATAAAATAACAATTTTACCAGATATATTAGATAAAACAATAATAACATTTGAATGGTTTTCAGATACTAAAATTTATTTCCAAGCAACATCAATTCAAGTAAATCGAATATTCTGTTTAGACATAACAAATCTTACAAATCCAAAAACTGAAAAAATCGAAGTTGACAGTGATATAACTTCATATTCTCTTCCTCATTTAGCCTCAAAAAACCGTAGTATAGCATTAGTATCAAAAGTATCATTTTTTTACCCATATACAATATCAACATTAAAAATAAATAATAAACATAAAGAAACAGAAGTAATAGATCCAAATAAATCCATATTAAAAGATTGTGAACTTACAAAACCAACTCCCTTTAATTTCACAGGAGCATTAAATGACACAGTATATGGTTGGATATTAAATCCAATAAATTTTGATATATCAAAGAAATATCCAGTAGTATTATTAATACATGGAGGACCAGAAAGTAGTTGGACAAGTGGTTGGTCTTATTCATGGGTACCTCAATCATTTACAAATCAAGGTTATGTTACTATAATGATAAATCCACATGGTTCAAATGGTTTTACTCAAAAATTTCAAACTGCTGTTAGAAATAATTGGGGTGGTGCACCTTATGAAGATATTATTAAAGGTATTGAATATGTTAATAAAACTTATAATTTTAGTAATATTGATAAAATGTGTGCTGCTGGTGCAAGTTATGGTGGTTTTATGATTAATTGGATTGAAAGTAATAGTAAATTGTTTAAATGTTTAATTAATCATGATGGGGTTTTTTCTACTTTAGGAATGTTTTATTCTACTGAAGAAATTTGGTTTCCTAAAGAAGAATTTTGCCCTGTTGATAATATAGGTTGTAATCCTTGGGAAGGGGAAAATGTTAGAAAAGGATTTTTTAAATATTCTCCTGAAAAATTTGTTAAGAATTGGAGTACTCCGATGCTTGTTGTTCATGGTGGAAGAGATTATAGAGTTCCTTTAACTGAAGGTTTGTCTACTTTTACTAGTTTACAATTGAAAAATGTACCTTCTGAATTTCTATTTTTCTATCAGGAAAATCATTGGGTTCTTAAACCAGAAAATCAAATTGTTTGGCTTGAAAGAGCTTTTAAATGGTTCAAACAATATATTGGTTAAAATAATGACTTAAAATATAGTTTTATTATTACTTAAGAAAAATAAAATAAAATGTTAAAAATTTGAATTATTTAAAAATATTGTAAGAATATTAGGAGTTAATTTATTTCCTTTTATTTATTATTATAATTTTTTTAAATTAATAGAAAATATGAATAGATTTATTTATTAATAAAAAATTATTATCAAATAAAATCACAAAAATCATTTATTAAAATTTCATTTTATTTTATTGTATAATATTATATTTTAAATTAAAAACATGTTCATGTTCTTTATTTATCATAGTAGTAACTTTAACATTAGCATTAAAACAACAAATAGCATCAATAAAATTTTCAATTAAATATTTATTATCAGCTTTATCAATATTTTCAGGTTTTTTTATAACATGAACAAAAATAACACAACCAGGTTTAGTTTCTTTTAAATCATTTTTTAATTTTTCATCTTTAATATCATTATAATTTAATTCTTTTTTAGTTAAAATTTCAACAAATATTTCTTTATCAACATAAAATAATCTTTTATGCATATATGGAATAAGATACATTAAACCATCTTGACAAATTCTATAATGACAAAAATCATCAGAATCTCCTTTTTGTTTATTTTTTTTAAATAATTTAACACCTGCATTTTGTAAATCTAATTGATTCCTTTTATCCCCTTTTAATAAATCACAAACACCTTTTGATATAAAATTAATTTTTTTACATAAATCTGAAAAAGTAATTAATTGTTCCCCAGGAAAATCATTATCAATACCATAATAATCATAAATCCATTTAAATTCATTTTCAAATTTTTCATTAACAAATTCAAAAGCTCTTTTTCTTTCAATTTTATCACTAATTTTATTAGATTTATCTTGTGAAGAAATAGGTTTTAATTTCTTAATAACAGTAATAAAAAATCCACTAGTATCACTATCATGAGGGAAAAATCTATTACAATTAAACAACTTAAATTTTTTACTTTCATCATCACTTGGAGGAAAAGAACTACTACTAATAATATCACTAAATTCATTATAAAGTGGATCATTAATATCATTAATTAATAAAAGTTTATTTCTATCACTTTTATCTTCAATCATAATTTTCCATTTCATTAAACCATTATGTCTTTTAATATCACTTCCATTAAAAAGATTATTAACATCTAAAATTTCTAATTCATCATTTTGTGAAAATTCTCTCATAACTTGTGCAACAACAGCTTCATTTTCAATAGGATTTAAAGAACAAGTAGAATAAACAATTTCTCCACCAACTTTAAGTAAACTAATACCTCTTTTTAATATTTGTAATTGTAAATTATGTAAAGAATAACTTTCTTTAGTATTCCAATTTTTCCATTTATGTGGTAATTTTCTCATAACAGCATCACTAGAACAAGGAACATCAGCTAATATTTTATCATATTGTACTCTTTTCATAATATCACCATCAATAAAAATATTAGGAAATAATTGAGCAGCATGACATATTACAACCATTCCAGCAGTATTTAATCTTTTTAATTGATGAACCATCATATAAGCTCTTTTAGAATTGAAATCATTTGCTAAAACAAATCCAGTATCATTTAAATATTCTTTCTTATTTAAAAAATTATAATTTTCATAAAATGATTCTAAGAATTGTGCAGTTTTACTTCCTGGAGCTGCACACATATCAAAAATATTTTCTCCTCTTTTTGTATTTAATAACATTGGTGGTATCATACTTACTGCTTCTTGACGACTTATTAAACCACTATCTACACTTTTTTGTATAAATTTATGAAATTTTGATAAATCTGAATTTTTTTTTAATTCCATTCTTGGAATATTTATATTGTAGACTATATCTTTCCATTCTGGTAAATTTGTTAATATTTTTTTAGATACTTTTACTATTGTTGATTTTTCTCCTAATAATGAATTTATGTAATTTTCATCTGTTATTAATTTTTCAAAAGTTTTTTTAAATGGATGGGCTCGACTTATTCGAAATACTGAAGGAAGTTTTTCTTTTAATTTGTTTATAAATGATTCAAATTCTTCTTCTGTTTTAAAATATTCTGATAATTGTGTTTTGTAGTAAAATTCAAATTTTTCGTTTTTTAATTCTTTTGTAAAATTTATTATATTATCCCATCCTGCTTTATTTTTTTTTTTATTTTTTTCTTCTATTTCTTCTTTTGATGGTTTTATTTTTTCATTTTGTTTTTTTTTATCTGATTTTCGCTTTTTATTTGTGAATTTTTCATCTTTTTCCATATATAATAAATAAAAAATTCAAATAGAATTAATTATTAAAAAATTTTTTTTACCCAAATAATAAAATAAAATTTAAATTTAATGTAATATTTATTTTCATTGTAATTTTATTAATTCTTTCACTTTATCAAATTTATTATCTTTAAATGATAAACCATAACCAAAACAAGCATGTTGTTGAAGTAAATTAAATTCTTCAAATTCATCCATCATTTCTAACATATCAATTCTTCTTCTTTCATCTCTAGGAATCATTTTATTATAAACATATAATAAATCAACAATTTCAACTTGATCCATTTTACATTCTTTTAATCTTTCAATTTGGCTTTTTATATCTGGAACTTCTTCAAATCCTTTTAATTGAATATTTCTCATTTTTAAATTATCAATCATTTCTCTTCCAAAAGCATCATTTGCTCCTATTAAATCATATTCTAAAATTATTAAATTAGAAAATAAATTTTTTAATGTTAATAACATATCAATTGTCTTTTCTCTTTCAATATAAACTAAAACACATTCACATATTACAATTGTTAAATCATTAATTTTATTTTTTGGAATTGTTGATTCAATTGTTTCTTTAAATTTATTATTTTTTGTTATATCACATGATAAAAGATGATAATTATCACTTTTAATTTCATTTAATATTTTTGAATGTTCTATTATTATTTTTTTTTTATTTATTATTTCTTGAAAATCAAATTCAAGAAATGTTATATTAGTATGTTTTTGATTCATTAAATTAAAATATAAAGTATCAAATCCACTTCCTAAAACTAAAATATTAATATTTTGATCTTTTGGTATATTTTCTATTATTTTATAAATAAGAGAATTAATTGAATAAACTCTACAAAATGTTCCTCTATTTATTAAAGGAAGAAATAATTTATGTTCTTGTTCTTTTTCCATTTCTAAAACAAATGGATCTTTAAAATAATTTTTCAAAACACAACATCTATTTTTTTATAATATATTATTTACATTTTTGTTTTTAAAGCATCATTTGATGTTGATTGAACACCTTCAATTGAAGAAATCATTTATTTAAAAATTATTATATTAAATATATTAAATTTATATTTATTCTAATTTTTTTTATCTTAATTTTCGGAAAAATAAAATCATGGAAAAAAAAATATTTTATAATATACATTTTTAATTTTGTTGCTCTTTTTCCCAAATATCTTTTTGAACAACAAAAGAAGAAATTGTAGGAATTTGTAAATCACAAAGAAGATCTGTATTAATAATAACCATTAGGAAAGTATTTTTAATAAAAATATCAGTTTCTTCATTTATTTTATCAAATTTTATTTTACTTTTATTTGATTTATCAATTGAAAAATTGAATTTTTCTACTTGATTAAGATGAGTTATTTGATATTCATTTTCATCATTTGATAATTGAATTGCATTTAGAAAAGAAGGTTTTTTATGAAAATTATTCTTTATAATTTTAAAAGAAGGTAAAAATATTCTTTTCATTGATTTTAAATTTTGATTATTCATTTTAGTATAAATTCTTTGAAATTCATCATAAATATTATCTTGTTCAGAATTCATATTAATTAAATTATTCAAACTTGAATTTGATTTTAATTCATAAATTATAAAAGCAATATTATCATTTGTAGAACGTAAAAAATAAAAATAATCAATTTCATTTTCATTTCTTGAATAAGTAAAAACTTCAATATTTTCATTTGAAATAATATTATATAAATATTCATCAACAACAGTTTGAATTACAGTTTCAAAAGAAACTTCAATTTTCATTAAAGAAACTCCTAAAAGATCATTATTTAAAATTTCAGGATTAATTTCATTATGTAACTCAACTAAATTTTCTTTTATAAATGAAATTACATCATTTGAACCACCATATAAATTTTGTATAAAATCATTTGTCATTTTCTTAAATTTATTTGGTTTTAAATTTTTAAGAAATTCTTGGAATTTAGAATCTAAATTAGTATCATCAATTTGAAAACCATATTGTAATACTAATTCTTCTATAATTGACATTATACCAAAATTATTTAATTCATTCATTTTTCTTCCTGTATTTTCTAAAAAGTTATTTATTGAATCTAATGATATTATACATGCTGTTTTTAATATAACATTATATTTTCCTGTTTGAAATAAAATTGATTCAGGTGATAAATTTGGATTTGTAAATTTATATTGAATTTTCCTATCTTTACCATCATTTTCCATATTTATCCATTTAAATTTTACATCGTCTTTAATACATTTTTCTAATGATTCAATTAAGTAAAATTGACCATCTTTCATTCCATAAAATAAATCTAATTTTATTTCATCATATTCTAAATTTTCATTACAAAAATTAATTAATAATTTTAAACTTTCTGATAATATTTCTGGTTCTATTGTACAAATAAATGCTATTTTAATACTTTTATTTATTTGATATGCATCATAAAAAATTATTGATAAACCTTTAATGTTATTACCTTCTTGAATAAGTATAATTTTTGGATATATTCCTTTTAAATAATATGAAATATCATTTTTAATATGGAAACCTATTTTTTGTTCTTCTGGTATTTTATTATATATACTTTTATATTCATTTATAATATCTAAAATATTTCCTGAAAATAATTTCATTTTTAAAGGCAATCTTTCTTTAATTTGATTAATATCTTCTTTATTTTTTATTATATTAGAAGTAATATCTTTTGCATCTTCTTCATTTTTAGAACAATTATCAGAAGTATTTTCAATATTATTATAAGTTTGAACGGAAAATTCACCTTTTGAATAACTTTTTTTAGATACACTTTGTTGATCAATTTGGATTTTTTGATTATTCATACTTCTATTAATAAATTCTTCTGAAAATAAAGTATCATCTTTTACTGGACTAGATAAATTATTATTTTTATAATAATTTCTTTGATTTTTAATTTTTTCATTTATTCTATTATTTAATTCATTTTTTTTTCTTTCACAAATAGTCTCAATTCTAGCTCTTGAATATTCAGATTTATATTCACTTTTACTTTCTTCATATTTTCCTTTTTTTCTACTAGGAGTTCTCTCTCCAGTATTATATCTACTATTATATTTACTTCCTAATAAAATATTATTTAATGGAGTTTGTTTTTTAAAACCATTATTTTTTTTATGATTATATGATTTAATTGATACATTTGATATATTTTTTTTTGAAGAAGGAATTCTCTTATTTATTTTTAAATCATTTAAATAAGTATTTGGATCAAGACTTTTAGTTATTTTTGTATTTGATTTAACTGATATTAATGAATGACTTGAATTATTTGTTGGACATGTCAAATTTCGATAATTATAATTATTTCTAATTAATTCATTATTTAATATTTCATTTAATAAAATATATTGGCAATTTTTTATATTATTTAACAATTCTTCATCAATTGGTATACTAATATATTGATTTAAATTATTATTATTATTATTATTATTATTTGCAATTGCTGTTAAAAAAGGATCATTTTCATTTGCAAATGAAAAATAATTTGCAAGATTTGAAGAAGATAAAAAATCAGTATCATTTTTCATTTCTATTAAATAATCTTTATTATAATCAATTATTTTATCATTTTCAAATTTATTTATATATAAATCATATCCAATTAATTGTCTTAATTTACCATAATTATCAACAATTATAATTGAAATTTTCCTTAAATCAATAAGTAAAGAAATAGCTTTTTGAATATATTCATTTATATTTTCATTTCCTTCTAATTCTATATTATTAAATTGTTTAAGTAAAGAAATTATATTTTTTCTTTTATCAATATTAGAATTTATTTCTAATAATAAATTTAAAATTGAACTTAAATGATTAATTTCATTATTAAAATAACCATCTCTATAACTAGGAGATAATTGAAGACAAACATTTTCAAAAATATTTTGATAACTTTTACTTATTCCTAATTTATCCCATAAATCTGTAATTTGTTTATATAAAGGATTTTTAATTAAAAATGAATGTTTTTTTGGAATTTTTGGCTTTTCAGGAGTGTGATTTCTATTTAAAACACTATAACTTTTGGAATTTATTAAAGATTGTTTATTATTTGTTCTTGATTTATTTTCATTTCTACTTACTATTTTATTTTTATTATTTGTTTCTAAACGTAAATTTTTTGGTCTTAAATAATTATAATTATCAATTTTGTAATTTTGAAGAAGTTTTTCATCTGGAATATTAAATCTATTATTCCAATTTAATTCTCTTTCTAAATCAATTTTTTTCTTATTTTTTGAATTGGAATTCATTTTAATTTTCATAATTAAAAATTTATTTAAATATTGTTTAAAATAATTTTTGTTTATATTATTTTTAATTTTTATTATTTTTTTTATAAATAAAATTCACACATTTATATGAATTATGTAACTACAACATCTTCAACTTATGAAAATAATATGGAAAAAGTTGAAATATTAAAAAAACAAAATGAAAAAATAAATGAATTATTTTTAATTATTCAAGAAAAAGAACATGAAATAAATTGTTTAAAAAAAGAAATTTCATATTATAAAGAAATACAAAATGATTTACAAATTTCACAACATAATTATTTTGAAATGAAAAATAAATTTGAAACTTGTCAAAAATGTTTAATTGAAAGTGAAAATAAATATAATGAAATATTACAAAAATTTAATAATATAACAATCACTTTGAAAAATTTTTCAGAGTCATATAAAACATTTCAAAATCAAAAAGATGAATTTAATAAATTAAAAATTGATAATAATAGACTTCACAAAGAATTAAATGAAAAAAATAATAGAATTGAATTTTTAATCGGAAAAGATAAAATTAATTCAGAAAAAATGAATTATATTCAAGAAAAGGAGACTAAGAATAAAGAAAAAATTAATAAATTAAAATTAAAAATAAAAGAATTAACAACATTAAATGAGGATGTTTTAAATCAAAAAAATAAATATGAAAATGATTTAAAAAATAATCTAAATAAATTAAATCAATTACAGTATATCATAGAAAATAATAATTTAACATTTGATAAAAGTTTATTTATAAATAAAAATCAAAATATAGATTCTCAATTAAATAATTTATCAAATGAAAATTCAAATTTATCAAAAATTAATATTCAAAATCAAAAAAAAATTGAAGAATTAAATAAAGAAAAAGAAGAATTTGAAAATTTTATAAATAATTTAATTCAAGAATATTCACAAGAAATGTCCTCTTTGATTACATTAATAAAAAATAATTTTGATTTAATTAAAAGTGGAAATATAAATGATATTAAACATATTATTCCTTCTAATAATATTAAAGAAAAATTTTCTTCAATTAATATTATATCTTTTCAAAATCTTATTGATTTATATGATGAGTTAATAAATATTAATTCAACTTTAAAAAATAATATAAATTCATACGGTAATATAACTATTAGGAATTTAAAAGAATTAAAAGATAAAAATAGGAGATATGAAATAGAAATTAATAATTTAAAAAATGAATTAAATATAATTCAAAAATCACAAAATGAAATTGAAGAAAAATCAAAACAAAATGATATGCAATTAGAATTAAAAACCAATAAATTAAAAGAAAATAATGAGAAATTAGAAATTCAATTAAATTCAATTTCTTCATTAATAAATGAATCATATAAAAAAATAACAAAAGAATATAATATAATATCAACTACCGAAGAATTTCCTGAAAATTTAAAAATACCAAATTTTCAAAATAATAATATTAAAGAAATGATTATGGATTATGAAAAAATTTTAAATAATTTAACACAATATACTAAAATATTAATAAATGATAAAAAAAGATTATTTAAATTAGGAGAAAAAAGTGATGAATGTGAAAAAGATCTTCTTTTAATTAAACAAGAATTAGAAGATTTAAAACAAAATAATTTTCAAAATATTAATATTTCAAAATCAAATAATGATACAAATTCAAAAGATGAAGAAATAATATCATTAACAAAAAAACTGAATGAAAAAACAGAAGATTTTGAAAAATTAAATTCAAATTATAATCTTCTATATACTCAATATCATACACTTTTAGCAAAAGAAAATCTTAAAAATCCAAAAAATAGAAGTTTACCTTCACAAAATATTTTTCACTATTAATAATATTTTTTTTATTTAATTATATTTTAAAAAAGATAATTTATAAATTAAAAAAATAAACCAAAAAAAAAAATTAAAAAAAAAATAAAACCAAAAAAAAAATAAAATAAAAATATATTAAAATGATAACAAAATCCAACATTGATTCTCACATTTCAAAAATAAAAACCCGTACTCTCTTATCAGAAATAGAAATAAGAGACTTATGTGAAAAAGTAAACATACTCCTTAACTAGAAATATAAAACCCCTAAAAAAAAAAAATCCCAATTTAAAAAAAAAGTCAAAAGAAATATTCCTATCAGAAAATACAATAATCTCAATAACACCTCCAACAACATTAGTAGGTGACATCCATGGTCAATTCCAAGATCTTTTAGAACTTTTTAGTCAAAGTGGTTACCCTCCAGATTGTAATTTTATTTTTATAGGAGATTACGTAGATCGTGGTTTAAACTCAATAGAATGTATAACTCTCCTTCTCCTCTTAAAAATAAAATATCCAAAAAACATATATTTAACAAGAGGTAATCACGAATCACGTATAATAACACAACAATATGGTTTTTATGATGAATGTCTTAGAAAATATGGTAATAGTAACATATGGAAATATTTTAATGATGTATTTGATACAATTCCATTAGGTGCATTAATAAATGACAAAATTTATTGTTTACATGGTGGACTTTCACCAACTGCAATAACATTAGATGATATAAGGAAAATTGATCGTGTTAATGATATACCAAGAGAAGGACCTTTATGTGATTTATTATGGAGTGATCCTGAAGATAGAAATGGATGGGGAATTAGTCCTAGAGGTGCTGGATTCGTTTGGGGTTATGATTGTAGTAAAGAATTTTTATTTGTTAATAATTTAGATTTAATTGCTAGAGCTCATCAATTAATTATGAAAGGTTATAATTGGTGTCATAATAAAAATGTTTTGTCTATTTTTTCTGCACCTAATTATTGCTATAGATGTGGGAATGATGCTGCTATTATGGAAATTGAAGATGAAAATAATTATGAGTTTGTTACTTATTCTGCTGCTCCTAAAGAAACTTATGGAGATAAGGATAGTGATGAGTATTTTCATTTGAAGTATGAAATGAGATATTTTATTTGAATTTTTTATTAAAAAATTTTTTTATTTTTTTTTTTTTTGTTTTGTGTTTTTTTAATTTTTTTATTTAATTTTTTTTGTTTTCGTTATTTTTAAAAAGTGTTTATTTTTTTTTTTTTGAATATTTAACTTTAAATATTATGTCGGTGGAATTTAAAGAAAATGAGAAAATTAAAGTTAATTTTGAATATAATGAACAAATTGTATCATTATTATGTGAACCATATAAAACAATAGGTGAAATTAAAAAAAAAGCATTAAGAAAAATATATGGAGCAAATAAAGGTCTTCATTGTTATTATTTAAATAGAGATTTATATAGAAAAGAAAACGAACAATTAGGAAATTTTTTTCCAAAAAGAAAAGTAATTAATTTAGTTTTAATGATGCCATTAAAATTATTAGGAGAAAATGATGAAAATAATCAAGAAGAATTTTTTGGAGAACCATTATTAAATACTAATTTATATTCAAATTTATATAATCATACAACAAATAAATTAAAAAGTCCAATTTTTTATGCTAAAAAAAAATATTCAAAGAATTTAGCAAAAACAGAAAGAAATTTAGAAAGTAGACTTCATCCAGCAAAAAGTTTTGCATTATCAAATAATAGTAGAAATAATAAATTTCCTAGTTTAATGGATGATACTTATGAAGAAGAAAATCCAAATTATTTTTGTAGTAATTGTGATAAGAGAACAATTGGTTATTTTTGTAGAAATTGTCAAGATTTTTTATGTGAAGAATGTAAAAAATTACCAAAACATAATAATCACTTAACAATAAAAATAGATCCTTTTAATTTAGAAGAAAATATAAAATTATATATTATGATAATACAAACTGATATAGAGCAAAATATTAATATTAATGAAGAATATTATAAAAATTTTTATGAAAGTGATAGTGGAATTGATAATGATGGTTATAGAGAAAGATTAATTAAAAAATTAGAAAAATTAGCTTTATTATATATATCAATTATAACTAAATTAAAACAAACTTATTCAAAAACAAATAATGAAGGAGTTGATATGATAATAAATGAATATAATTTAAATTCAAGAATTATAAGTGGTGAATTAAATAATATTTTAACTGATATTTATTCAAATTTTACTCAAACAAGAAAAAAAATGGTTTTTAATCAATTTAAAAATTATTTTAATATGATAAATGAAAAGGAAAAAAATTGGAATATTTTGACAAAAAATATTTTAGTATTTAAAGTAAATAATGATATAAATGAAAAATTAACAAGATTTTATGAAAAAATAGAAAATGAATTAGATGAATTAATGAATTCAAAAACTCCATTTTTATTAGAGAAAAAAGAAATAGAATTTATAGAAAAAGTTTGTGGACCAAATATAATAGGAGAAGAAAATTCAAAAAAAGATGAAGAATTAATCGATGAAGAAAATGATAGAAATAAAGAAGTTCAATTATTAAAAGAAAAAACAGAAAGAAGAATTAAAAATAAAAAAGAAAAAGAAAATATTGAAAGAAAAGAAATAAAATCATTACAAAATGATGATGTTTCTTCTGAAATGACTGTTTCTGTTCCTTCTTCAAAAGGAGAAGAAAAAAAAAGAAATATGAATAAAAAAAAAACAGCTTTCACTAAAAAGTAAATATTTATATATTTATTTTTTTTACTTTTTTTTTAAAGTAATGTATATAAATGGAATTTTAAAAATTTTATTAAATATTTAATTATTTTAATGTTTGAAAATAATGAAAAAGGTTCTTTTGGTAGTTATTCTTCATTTGGAAGATATGCTGCAATGACACATTATGCAATAGTTCATAAAAAAGAATTTTTAAAAGGACGTAAAGAAAAAATAAGACATTTTGATAAATTTTTTGATACTCAAAAAAGTGAAGATAGTTCTAATTTAAATAGTCAATTTTATAGTATTTTTGATAATAAACAACCTAAAATACAATATAATAGAATTTTAAAAATATGTGAAGGTGAAGATAATGAAAATAACTATGATAAAAAGAATAGAAATAATATTGAAAATAATAATGATAATAATAATTCTATTAAAGAACTATATAAATATCATAAACAAAATCATAAAGAAATATTTAATTTAATATTAAAAAAAAAAGGAATAAAAAGATATGATCCTTCAAGTGTAAAATATCATCCTAAATTAGAATATATTTGGAAAAAAGTTTTAGGTCCTCCAATTTTTAGTTCAATGACAGGAAGAAATGATAGAAAATTTTTTGGTTATAATTTATCAAATAGTAACTCATCTCCGATTATTTTAAATAAAAATAATAAAATGAATAAAAAATTTTCTAAAGAATATATTTGTAGAAAAGCAATTTCTTTATTAGAAAATATATCAAATCAAGAAAAGAGAGAAAATTCAAATCCAGAGAAAGAAAAAGAAAAAAGAAAAAGAAATAAAAAAGTTAAATTGAATGAAAAATTGTTTTCAACAAACTCATGTTTTTTTAAAAATAAGGAAATAACAAAAAATATAAAAATAAATAAAAAAATAATTTCAAATCTTAGAAAAGTAAATTCAGTATCAGAAATAAATAATTATAAAAAAGAATTATTAAAGATTCATAAATTTCCAAATAAAAAAACAACAACAATAGATTTTTCAAAAACACCATCAAGAGAATATATAAATTATTTACATAGAAATAGAGAAATATCAAATGAATATATTAATCCAAATTTTGATGTAATTTATCCAAAAAGTATTTCAATGGTTAAATATAATAATAATTTTACTAAAAGAAAAAATAGAAATTATAATGAATTTGAAGGTTTTAATTTTTCATCTTATTTTGATATTACTAAATCATTTTATAAAATTAATAATAATAAAGAAGGGAAAAAAATTATTTTTGATCATATGACAAGTAGACCTTATCAAAATAATTCTTTACCTGTTTTTATGATAAGAAATGATAGAAATTCTATTAATTCTATTACAAATAAAACTTTAGAAATGAATAATTTTTCAAATTCAAATTTTATGACTAATTATTCTTCTTTTGATAAAAAGAGTTTTAATAATAAGATTAATAAAAATTTAAAAAAGAATCAAAAAAATAGTTTTAACAATTGTAATAAATTAACTAAAAATAAAAGTTCTTCATATTTATTTAAATATTATTTAAATAATTTTGAAGATGATTCATTAAGTAAATTAGAAGATAAAATTGATGGAATAACTTTTAAAATTTATAAAAAAAAAGTTAATTTACCAAAGGAAGAATATGATAGATTTATTATAAATTAAAAACAAAGTCATAACAAATAAATAGTTGTAAAATATATAATTTTTTTTATAGAATTTATTTTTTTAACGAATTATCTTATATTTTATTTTTTAATTTCATTTAATTTTCTTAAGTAATATACAACAGCTTCAATATGATTTTTTGAAATTTCAATATTATGATATTCTAATTCAGATGAAGATAATTGTAAATGTTCAATTATTTTCTTTTTTAATGTTTCATATTCTTTTGAATTTTTATCTTTTAATTGATTTATATTTGATAATAATTCATCGTTAACAAATTGAGGAATATTTAAGTTTTTATTTGTATTATTTTTGATATTTGTTTCTTTTTTCTCTTTATTTATATTATTATTTATATTTTTAACCTTATTATCATTGTTTATTGAATTTACTTTTATTAATGGTTTTTTATTTTGTTTATTAATATTTGATTCATTTTGGTTTTCTTTATTTTGATTTTGACTTTCATTAATATCTTTTTGAAATTTCTCTAATTTTTTATCAAAATATTGCATTCTTTTTTTACCAAGTTCATCTAAAGCAATAATTTCTTGTAAATCTCTACACAAAAATAAATTATTTAAATCAATATTTTGAAAATTAATTGTTGAATAAAAATATTCTAAAAATTGTTGATATTCAATTAATTTAAAATTCTTAATATCCCATTTTGAATTTTTTAATTCTTCATTAAAATATTTCATAAATTGATTAATTTTTTTTGTATCTGAAGTTGGAAGTTTTAATTTAAACGATTTATCAAAAGCATAATATTTCAAAAAGAAATAAATATTTATATATTTATCTTTTATATTATTTGCAACTCCTATATAATTAAATAATTTCTGAGCATTTCTTTGTTCTTGCGTTAATCCAAATAAATATTTATCCATTTTTCTTTTTTTTAATTAAATTTCATTTAATAAAAATTAAAATTATTATAATATAAATTTAAAATTCAATTAATAAATTTAAATATTTTTTAAATTAAAATAATAATTAATACCAATTATATAGTATATAAAATTTTTCAAATCTAATTTTTACTTTATTATAATTAAATAGAAAAAACGTCCAACTAAAAATGGGAAACTTTAAATTGTTAATAATCATTAAGTAGGATTAAAAAAAAGAAAAATTAAATTTTTGAATTAAAAAATATCCAATTTATTAATTTATGAAATATAAAATCAATATTTATGAGCTTTAAACTTTAATTATATATTGTAATTATAGAAATAAGTTTTAAATTAAGAAAAAAAATTTAATTATTCAAAAAAATGAACTTATAAAACAATAGAATTATATAATGGACAAATAAATGTTATTTCAAATGATGATTATATAATTATTTTTAAAATTTATTATAATCAAAATTGATAGAAATAAAATAATTTTTTCTACTCATAAAATAAAATTATTTACATTTTTATATTTAATATAATAATTGTTATAGTTTTTATATTTGACTTTTTTAATATATTAATTCAAAAACTTTTTTCTAAATTTCTAATTATTAAAATTAAAATAAATTAAAAAAAATGAATCAAGTAAAATCAGAAATTTCTGAATTAGATAACAAATTAAAAAATATATCAGATGAAAAATTTCTTTTTTTATTTTCACCAGAAGTAAAAGATGATTGTATATTTGGATTAAATTTAATATTAGTAGTAAGAATAATATCAATAATTGTACTTCTTTCATCAATTACATTCTTTGTTTCTATTTTTAGTGATAATAGTTTTTTTGAAGTTATTTGTGATATTTGTTCTTCAGTTATTTTCCTTATTATTGCTTTTTATCTTTTTTACTCAACTATTAATTTGAAATATGAATATGGTTATATAAGTTACATTATTTATTCTATATTTTGGATTATTTCATTTTTATATTATTGTTATAAATCTATTATGACTTTATTTTCTTTTTTAAATATTTTTGGAAGTGATTTTCTAACTGATAATATTTTTGATATTTTATCTGAAGGAATTGTTCTTGCTATTTATTTATATTTTGTATGGGCTATTTATTGTTATATATTTAATTTGAAAAAAGGAAGATTATAATACAAAATAATATTTAAAAAAGAAATATAATAAATATATTTAAAATTTATTTATTATTTATATTTTTTCCTTTTAATAATCTAATTATAACTAATGAATAAATCTATTTTAATATAAGAATAAAAAACATTAAAACTCATTAAATAAAACTTAAAAAAAATATTTACTTATAATATATGATTATTAAAAATACTAATAATGAATGAATGAATGAAAAATGATAATTTTAAAATAAAAAAATAAATATTCATTTATTTTGATTATTTTCAATATTTTTGTAAATTAAATTATTTAAGGTCTAATATATCCTAAGGCCGTTTTTTTTGGACTCATATTATTATTATTATTTTCATTATTATTATTTCCTTTATTCATAATTTCACTATGAGCTCTACTATCTTCAGAAACTGAATTTAATTCATAATTATCATTTTTTTTATGTTTTATTATCTGAGTAAGATTATTATTATTATCTCTATCATCAAAATCATTTTCTTTATCATTCTCATTTTCTCTTTCAGTTTCATTATCAAAAATATATTCATTAAATTCATCTTTTGAATCAATATTAATTCTTTTTCTTTTTGCTTTATCTATATTATCTATTTCTTTTTTAATTTTTTCAACTTTTTTTGGTTCAATTATAATTTCATTTATTTTAGATTCAACAAATAAAATTCTAAAACTAATTCCAGCCATTTTTATAAAATTATAAACAGTTAAAATAGAAGTTAAAGTTAAAACACAACCAACTCTTCTTGATCTAGTAGTTAAAAAGAAAATTAATGAAGTAAAAAAAGCATTAAATAAATAAAAAACTAAAATTAAAATTCCTTTTCTATCACTTTTATTATATCCACCATAACTATCAGAGCAATTTAACATATAATTCATATAAAAATTAGTATTAGTTGTTGGGACACCTAAAACAATATATAAAAACATTCCACCTAAACAAGGAATAATTCTTCCTATTGCTAAAATAATTGGAATTAAAGGAGGAATTATATTTAAAATTAATAAAAATACTAAACTTGCAGTATTAAATTTATATCTGTCATTCATTTTATTTTTTCTTAAATGATGCATTGCAAAAATTGAACAAATAATTAAAAAAAGATAATAAATTTCAACTAAAAAATATAAAAAAAAACTAGTTATTTTTATTTTTTTATGATTATCACTATTTAAATAAGTACTTCCAATAATAATCATAAAAATATAATATAATAAAGTAAAAAAACCTGCAGTTCTACCATCTTTAATTTCAAAAGTTTCAAAAAAAATAGAATAAATAACCAATCCTGCTAAAGAAGGAAAAATAAATTCGAATAAAGAACCAATTATTTGAAAACAAAGAAAAAATTTTTGTATAATATTACATCTTCTAAAATCAATAAAAGTTCTAATTACTTGAAAAAAATTTGCATAATTTCCACTATATTTTTTAGTATAATTATACATAAAATCATTATAAGAAATATCATTTTGAGTTATATTTACAGTAATTGAAGAAACATAAAAAATAATAAAACCTTGAGAATATAAATATAATCCTAAATTATAATCATGAAAATATAAAGAACTATCTTTATTAATTGTTGAATAAAATTTATTAATATTATTTAATAAAACATCATTCATACACATTAAATTACAAAATGAATTAATTGGTACTGTAGAAGCAAGATCAAAATAATTTAAATTATATAAATTATAATGAACAAATTCATATTGTTGAATTAATGACATTAATCCTTGTGATATTATTTCTATTGAAGGAACAACTATTCTATTTTTTTCTTTTTCATCATAAGATGCTAAAATCATTTCTGATAAGTTATTTTGTAAAATTGATATTCCATTTATTAAAATTGATGTAAATATAAATTGCTCTTTATTTACTAATTCTGATAATATATTTTTATAATAAAATTGTAAATTTTCAATTGGATAAACATAATTTTTTTTTGTAAATAATAATACTGGAAATATATTATTTAATTCTACTTTTGTTTGATAATGGCAGTAAATATAATCTTTATCATTATTTATACTATTAATCTCACTTTTTGAAAAAATATTTTGTGTTATGATATTGTTAAAAAAAACACAAACTAAAATTTTATCAGCATCAATTCCAAATTTTTTTAAAATTTGTATATTATTTGAAATACTTTCTAAAGTAATTTTTAATAATATACTATTATTTTCATCATCATTTGAAGCTAAAATTCCAAAAATTAATACTTTATTTTTAAATCTATTTTTAAATGTATTTTTTTTTGATTTTACAAAAGGAAATAAAATAGGATTTATATGTTTTTTTTCTATAAATGAAAAAGAAGACTCTTTAACTGTTAATTTCTCTTTTTCTTGTAAATCCCCAAGGGAATTCTTATCATTAGTATCAATTGATTTTGAATTTAATTTCACTTTCATTTATTTTATTAATTTTTAAATATAATAGAAAAATTTATAATTATATTCCTAAAAATAAATCAAATAAAATAAAATAAAAACAAATAAAATATATTTATTTTAATAAATGAGTAATAAGATAACATTATCAAAAAATGAGGAACAAATATTAAACTTAGCAATAGAAGAATATGAAGACTTATTTCCAAATATAATAGAAATATCTCAAAAAGACTTTATGACATTAGTAGAAAAATATATAGATATAGATTTAGTACCAAGAAATATTATATTACCAAAAGGTATATTAAAAAAAATATTAAATATAATTCAATATCAATATTATCAAAAAGAATATGATAAAATTAATCAATTAATTCATTCAATTGATTCAATATCAACTTGTGAAAAATTTAAAGGAACAAATTTTTATCCTCATTGTAAACACAATAAAGAACCAATTCATACATGTGGAAGAAAAATGTTTAATTTAAATAATTTAGAATATTTAATTTGTTTAAACTGTAAAAAAATATATCATTCTCAATATTTTTTATTATATTGTAAACATTGTCAATGTCAATTTTATTCTGGAATAGAAAATATAAAAAATGAAGAAGATAAAATTATTAAACCAGCAACTTGGTTAAAATATCATTGTTATGCAATTATTAATGAAGTTATGAAATGTCCAAGTTGTAATAATACTCTTTATTTAAATTTAAATAATAGAAATTTAATATGTAAAAATTGTAAATTTGAAATTAATGAATTACAAATAAAATGGAAATGTATAATTTGTCAAGAAAATTTTACATGTGAAGCTAAAGCTTTTAATCCATTTGAATATAAAATATTAAAAATTGTACTTAAAGAAACGATTTTAAAAGGAATTGAAGCAAAACCTTATTTTGTTCCTTGTTGTAATTTAAGTAAAGAAGAAATTGAAAAAAATAAATTTATTCATAAAAGACAATGTAATGGTTTAATTTATAAAGGAGTATTAAATAATAAACCAATTGTTGTTTGTTCAAAATGTCATATGTTAAATTATTATGAAAGACATAATTGGTTATGTCCAATTTGTAAACAAAGATTTAGATTAAAAGATTATATTAATAAAGATAATGATAATGAAAATGAAAATGTAAATATTAATATTCTCAGTTTTGAAGATGATAATAAAAATAAAGATAAAAATAAAAATGATAATGAAAATAATAATTTTGTTACAAGAAGAACTTCAACAAGGAAAAGTATTAATTCAATAAATTCAAATGTTGTCTCTTTAACTGAAGTAAAAAAAGATATTCAAAGAAATCTATCAAAAAAAAAATCATCAATTAATTTACAATATAATAAAATAAAAGATAATTCAATAAGTGAAACAAATGATGAAAGTAAAAGAGAAATAAGTGATTTTAAAGTAAATGAAATAATAGAAGATATAAAAAAAAATCCAATACCAAATAAGCCATTATCAATATCACCAACAAAAAAAAGAATTTTCAATGATACAATAAGTCCAATAAAAGGAAAAAGGCGTTATTCAAATATAAACATAAATTTAAACTTTAATTTAAGTATAAATAATAAATCATCATTAGCATTACAATATATGAATCAACCAGTAAGAAACAATATAAAAAAAAACAAAAATTCTTATTCAACAAATGTAACATTAAATTCAAATAATATTATAAAAGAAATTACTTTTAAAAGTGATGATTATAATATTATAAATCAAATCGGAGAAGGAACTTTTGGAAAAATATATCAAGTTGAAGGACCAAATAAAGAAAAATATGCAATGAAAAAAATATTAGCAAATTCAAAAAAAGAAATAAATGCTTTAGAAAATGAATATGAAATGTTACTTTCATTATCTCCTTATAATTTAAATTTAGTTAATATTCATGGAATTGAGACTAAAAAATTAGATAAAACTACTTATGTAATGTATGTTTTAATGGATATTGCTATTCATGATTGGGAAAAAGAAATTATGTTAAGAAATTCAAAAAAAAAATATTATACTGAAAAAGAATTAATTAAAATATTAAAAGAATTAATTCATACTTTTGCAGAATTACAAAAACATAAAATTTCACATAGAGATATTAAACCACAGAATATTTTATTATTTCCAGATAATAAATTTAAAATTTGTGATTTTGGAGAAGCAAAAGAAATATTGAGTAATAATAGAGCAACAATAAAACAAACAATAAGAGGAACTGAATTATATATGAGTCCAATTTTATTTAAAGCATTACAAAATAAAACTCATCCTAAATATACTGAACATAATACTTTTAAAAGTGATGTTTTTTCACTTGGATTATGTATTTTATTAGCTGCTACTTTGAATTTTAAATCTCTTTGTGATATTAGAGAATTAAATGATTCTATTTCTATTAAAATGACTCTTGGGAAATATTTAAATAAAAAATATAGTAATAAATTCAATGATTTTTTATATTCTATGCTTGAAATTGATGAAAAAAATAGAGATGATTTTATTGAATTAGATAAAAAAACTCAATATTTGTATTGATTTTTATATATTTTTTATTATTATTGAATAATTTTTTCAAGGAATGTTTATAAGAATTTTTGTTTATATTATTGATTCATTTATATTTATTAAATTTATTAGTAAACAATTTAAAACATTTATTTGTAACATTTTGATATTTTTAATTTTTTTCTTTTTCTTATATTTAATAAGTAAATTTATAATATTAAATATTTAAATCTAAAAAAATATAAGATGAATAATATATAATTATTTTTTTAATTATTCATTATCATATTTCCATTAGAAGCAAATGTATTATTATTATTTAAATTATAATTTCTACTATAATTACCATAAGAATTAAAACTATAACTTTTATTTAACCTCATATTATTATTATTGTTATATTTATTTCCATCATCATAATAATTATTCATTTTTTTTAAAATATTTAATACATATTTATTATATTCTAAATCATCAATAGGACAAGTAATTGGATTATGAATTAAATTAGATTCTCCTAAATAATCAATTTTTCTTTGATTAACAAAATAATCTTGATTAGGAGTTTTAGAATTATTACTATTTTGATTTAAAAAATATTTTTCTAAAGGTTTGGGTAAATTAGGTTCTTTATAACCAGGCATCATAACTAATTCTTTATATTTATTATCATTTTCTTTCATTTTTTTTAATTCATTTTTCTTTTCTTCATTTTGTTTATCTAATATATCTCTATATCTTTTTTGTTCATTTATTTTTTCTTCTCTAATTAAACGATCTATTTCTTTTTGTTTTTCATTTTCCTCATTATATTTATTTAATATTTGTTGATTATTATTAATTAAATTTATCTTTTTTTCTTTTTCCTTTAATAGAGCAAGTCTTTTATTAAATTCTAAATCATTATTTACTTTATATAAATCATCATTTTTTCCTCCATTTATATAATCATTATATCTTAAGACATTATCATATATTTTATTATTTAATTTATATATTTTATCTCTATATTCATTATATGAATTATATATTTGATTTTCATTTTCTTTTAGTAATTTTAAATTATTTTCTTGTTCTAAACGTTTCTCATTAATTTTTCTAAGATGATAATTTAATAAATCATCTTCTTGTATTTTTTTTAATTTTTCTTTCTTTTCTCTTGCAATTTCTTTTTCAACAAATAATTCTTTTTCATAATTATTCATTACTTTTAAGTAATTATCATATGATTTTTTTCTCTAATAATTTATTTAAATATAAAATAATTTTTTTTACTAAATCATCATTTTGTTGTTTTTTTAAATATGCTTCTCTCTGATTATAATCATCAAATTTTCTTATATAATCTTGTTGATTTAATTTATTATAATTATATCTCTAAATTAATTATAATTAAATAAATAAAATAATTTTTACATTATTGATTTCAAGAACTTGATTATATTGGTTTTTTAATTCTGTTTTAATTGGAATATTTTTTTTATTACGTAAACTAATTAAAAAATCTAAATCTTCTCTATATTTTTTTTGTTCTAATTTTTTTATTATTTTTTCATCATCAAATCCAATTCCATAAGGTGATTTTTGTCTTTGAAATAAAATATTATTTTCAACATTTTGGTTATTGAAATTTGGTTGATTATAAAAATAATTTTCTGAAGGTTGTTGCATTTTTTTCAAATTTATTTTTTAATAATATATATTCAGTTAAAAAATAAATTGTAAAATGTTTATTTTTTTTTTTAATTATTTTTATATTTCTTTCTTTAAATTTTGATTTAAATTATTTAATTTTTATTTAAAATATTTTAATAAATATCATTATTTTATTGTTTCCAATTTTTTTTATTTTAAAAATCAGATTTATTATAAGTATTTGAATATTATAAATCAAAATTTTTTATTATTTTTAATTTATTTTCAAATTATTTTTAATGCTTTTTAAATAATTTTTAATTATGTCTTATTCAAGTAAAGGTTTCGATATAAAAAAAGTTAGTTATACTACAATTACACATGAAGGAGAAATTGAAAATGATAAACAAAGAATATTAAATAAGTTTAATTTTTTTTTTGGAAATTCAAAAGGACAATTAACTTCTTCAGTTCGTATTAATAACTTTTCAAATACAAATGAACCAGAATTAGTTAATAAAATAAACACAAATCCAAAAAATAATAATGAAAAAAAGGAAGAAAATATAGAAAAATATTCAATTCAATTAAATACAAAGTATAATACAGCACAAAAATCAACAAAGGCTAATTCAATTCAACAAAGTAGAAATAATTTATTAAATAATGAAAATAAATTAAATAAAAAAGAAAAGAGAATATCGCTAATTGAATATAATAATAATAACAATAAAACTAATATTAATAATAATCAAAATAATAATAACTTAATTAAAATAAATGTATTTGATAAAAATTCAAGTAAAGTATTTGATTTTGAAACACTATGTTCAAAAAAAGCTCCAAAAAACAAAATAAAATCTAATAAAATAAATACTAAAAAAACAATGTCATCAAAATTAGAAGAAAAAGAAAATGAAGAAATAAATTCAGATTCAGATACAAAAAAAGAAAGTAAAGAATTAAATTTTAAAACAAAAAATTTATTATCAGGAGACTTTGATGTAGATAGAGAATCAGATTCAATTCTAGATATGGAAAATATTAATAATCCAGATAAAAGAGATGAAAGTTATTTAAATAATAATAAATTAAGTCAAAATGGTGAATATGAACCAGATAATAATATACATTTAATTTCTCCTTATCATAATACTAAAGATTCACGTAATAATAAGTATACAAAATTATTTGTTAAAAATCCAAATTATTTAATTTCAAATAGATTAATTGATGAATTTAATGAAGAAAATTGTATTAGTGCCAATAAAAGTTATAAATTCATTTCAAAAATAAGAGAAGAAAATCAACAAATTATACAAATGAAAATAAAAAATATTTTAAAATTAAATGATTATTCAATTTATCATTTATTAAGTTTCTGTTATGAAAGATATAACGATTTAATAAAATATACAAATAAATACATATCAAAAAAAATACAAAAATCCTTTTCAAATATATTTGAAAAAAAAATATTTTCCTTTCAAAAAAAATATAAGGGTTTTTTTGAAGTACAAAATTTTTTTTTCGAACAAAAAAATTTTATAAAACACAAAAGAACATATCCATTTTTAAACTTAGTAATATCATGTAAAATAATAACAGAAAAAAGAGATAAATCAATAGAATTTGGATATAATTTTAAATTAAATTCAAAGAATTATAACAATATATGGAAAATAGATATAAAAAAAAAGTCAAATATAATATTATGGATATCATCAGAATTAGAACAATTTAATAATTACTCAAGAAGATTTTGTTACATTCCTCCAATTTCAACTTTTTCAAATGGAGATTCTTTTATATTAGAAATTAATATTTTTAGTAAAAATGGTTCAATAAATCCAAATTCAATTGAATGGACTGATGTTATAATTAATGATGCACCTGATGAATTTTTTGAAAAAAAACCTATTGGTAAATCTATTCCTTATGATGCTTTAAGGGCTTGTGAAATTGAAAATATGATTCATCTTTGGAAAGTTGATAATAATATTAATAATAATAATTTAATTAATGAATTTAAAAAAATTTTTGAAAAAAAATTCCAAATTGAAAATATTGTTTTTGATATTAGTAAAATTTATTTTTATAAAATTAAAATGATTGCTAAAATTATTGGGAAAATTCCTAAAAATATTTTTACTAATTTTGATATTGATATTATTCCCTATGATGATGAAATTATTAATGAAATTCAATGTATAGGACTTTTAAATACTGTAAAATATTCTAATTCGTATAAAATTAGATTAGGGACAAATATTATTTTTTATTTAACTGATATTAAATAAAATATAAATCATTGTGTATATTATATTTTTTATATATGAAATTTTTTCAATAAATATAATTTATAAAACATTTTTTTTTACTTAACTATAATTCTATTTTAATATAATTAATTTTTTTAAATTATCTTTAGTTTATTACAAAAAATAATCAAATAATATTGAAGCTGAATTATTTGGGTTTAATATATCTTTTTTTTTTATTCTAATTATATTTTTTGAAATTTCATTAGGAAGACTATCTGATACATTAATTTTATATAATTGACAATTTGATACAAAACTATTTTGTTTTTTTAATTTTTTTGTTTCTTTTATTGGTATTATTTCTTCACTAATTGTTTTTGTTATTTTAATATCATTATATTTTCTAAAAGTATTTATTTTTATTTTATTATTTTGAATTGTATTTAATCTATTAAACTCTTTTTTTAAATAATTTTTCATTTTCAATGATATATCTTTTTCACTCTCATTTGTTTTATTAAGTAATATTATTTCACTTTTTTTATTAATTTTAGGATGGAATGTAAATGAAGAATTTAAATGATTATAATTATCTGAATATTTATTTTGTATATTTTCTTTTTTCTTTTTTAAAAGCAATTCGTTGCTTTTTAAAAAATTTAAAAAATTAACTTTAGAAAACTTTTTATTTATATGAGTATCATTATTTTCTTCTTTAATAATATATTTTAATGATAATAATTGCTTATCATTTATTTTGTTATTATAATTTAAATATAAAGGAAATGAATGATCATTTATTCTTTTTGATTTATTTAAAATTTCTCTTGACTTATTATTCATTTGAAATTTATCTTTTATTGAATTTTTAATAATTATATTCTGTAAATTGGTTAATTCATCTAATTTCCTTTGTTTAATAACTTCTTTCTGTTTCATCCTAAGATAAAAATTTTCAAAAATATTTTTCTTTGTTTTAACGACTTTTATTTTAGGTTCACTATTATTTTTTTCATTTGAAAAATAAGAATTATTAAACGAAAAATTCTGCATAACATTATTAATGAATTTTATATTACTTGAATCTCTTGTTGTAGATGAACTAATTGATCTTTGTGTATTTGGCTTTTTCAAATTTGAATCATACTTTATATTTTTTTCTCTATTATATTTTAAAAAATTATAATCTAAAACCGATTTTTCATTCTTTGATTTAGATTTTTTTTTTTCCATTTATTTTTTTTTATATAATTAATTAGATTTTTTTTACATAAAATAAAAATTAATAACACTAATTAACTAGTATCATACTCAATTAATTTACAACCATCTTTAAACTTTGTATTTCTAGTAAGAACATTAATATATTTTCCATCAATATCAGGTATAAAACTTCTAGAATATGTTATATCTGCAGGTTCATTACTAGCTTTTTGTGAAAAAATTGTTTTAGTTGAATATTGATTATTATTTAAATAATTTTGATTAAATCTATTTAAATTATAATTAGTATTAAAATTATTTGATTCATTTTGTTCATAAATATTTTTATTAGGACTTAAATTCATTTTATTTAAATAATAATTATAATAACTCTTAGATGTATTTAATTTATATTTTTTATCATTATTTGAATTATATAAATTTGAATCACAATAAATTGGATGAGTAATTCTCATATTTGAATAACTTTTATTTCTTGAATTTATTAATCCAAAAGTTTTATTATAATATGGAATTTCTGATTTATATGATAATGTTTTATATTGAGTTGAATTAATATTATAATCAGGAGAATTCATAATTTTTTTATTAAATGAAGGAGAATGATTTTCTCTTGAAATTGATTTCATCATTTTTTCATTTTTTTTATACTGATTTTTATTTTCTTTATTAATTGAAATATTGTTACTATTTTTATTATTATTATTTTTTTCAATATTTTTAAAAAGATTTCTATTAAAATCAATTTTTAAAGTTTGTACAATTCCTCCTTTATTTGTAGAAGGAATTTTTTTTCCACTAGAAAAGCTAATATTCTTATATTTTTTATTTTTAATAATATTATTATCTAATTCATTACTATCATAATAAACTGAAATTTGTGGATTATGAATATAAGTAGTAAAAGAATATTTACTATAATTATGATGATTTTCTTTTCTAAAAGAGTCAAAAATTTTTTCATCTTCAACAATATCAATAATTGTACATAATCTATCAGAAGGTAAAATTCCACAAGAAATTCCAATTAAAGTAAATTTAGGGTCAAATAATTTATACATATTTGGATCATTTAATAATAAATCTAAAATTATTGAATTTGGTTTGATTTTTTCAAAAATTATAAATTCTTCATTATCAACATTTTTTTTTCCAACTCTTATTAATCTACTTTTTAATGAATAACTTCTTTTATTATTATATAAAAAATTTAACTGATTTTTTCCTTCATCATATATTATAATATAATTTAAAATATCTTCTGAACACTTGCATATATCATTATTCATTGTAAATAATGGTATTTTTTTATTTTTTATTTGAAATAAAAATTTAAGTAAATTAATCATTTCTTCATTTGGTTTAGGATTTTCTTTCCTTAATAACTCTAAATAATTATTTGGATAAGCTCTTATTTTATTTATAAATTCCAAAATATCATCTTGTAATTGGCCTAGATTTAAGTCTAATAATTTCATTTTAGAATCTAATTTTTTTTTAGATTCCATATTTTTTTAAATTAATAACTACAACATAATATATTTAAAAATTAAAAACAAAAACAAAATAAAAATAATAAAAATACAAAAAATAATATAAAAAAACCTGTTAATTTAAATAAAATTAAATACAATTTATAATAAAAAAACAATAATTCAAATAAATTTTATCATCTCTCCATAAAAAAATCAAACAATAAAAAATTTAAAAAAAAAGGATTATAAAATTTAAAAAATAAAATGTCATCAGACCAAACCTTATATACAAATTTAAAAAAATCAAAAAGTGACAAAAGAAACTACACTTTAAAAATATTAAAAAATGGGATGAAATGTTTATTAATATCCGATCCAGAAACAACAAAAAGTGCAGCATCAATGGTAGTAAACATAGGAAGTTTATTAGATCCAAAAGAATATCAAGGATTAGCACATTTTTGTGAACATATGTTATTTATGGGAACCAAAAAATATCCATTAGAAAATGAATATTATGAATTTTTAGCAAAAAATTCAGGAGATTCAAACGCTTATACATCAAATGATATAACAAATTATTATTATTATGTTTCAAATGAAGCTTTTGAAGAATCTTTAGATAGATTTTCTCAATTTTTCATTTCTTCTTTATTTTCTGAAAATTCAGTTAATAAAGAAATAAATGCCGTTGATAGTGAACATAAAAAAAATGTAAATAATGATTTATGGAGATTTTATCAATTATTAGCTTCTGAATCAAAAGAAAATTCACTTTTTAATAAATTTTCAACTGGGAATTTAGAAACTTTAAAAAAAGATGATATTAGAGAAAAATTAATTGAATTTTATAAAAAATATTATACTAGTGAAATGATGGGTTTATGTGTTTATTCTAATAAAAATAGTGATGAATTAATTAATTTAGTTGAAAAATATTTTTCTGATGTTTATAAAATTGAAAATTATCAAAAACCTTTTTATGGAGAAATTTTACCTTTTGATAAAGATAATTTACAATATTTTTATAAAGTTACTCCAATAAAAGATAAAGATGAAATTAAAATTTATTGGATTTTAGATGATGATTCTAAATATTATAAAAATAAACCTTTATCAATGTTAGCTAATTTATTTGGTCATGAGGGACCAAATACTTTAATTTCATCTTTAAGTAAAGATGATTTAATTGATTCTTTTTTAGTTGGTTCTACTAATTATGCAAAGGTTTATTCAATTTTTTATTTTAAAATAATCTTAACTCCAAAAGGTTTAAAATATTATAAAGATGTTATTTTAAGATGTTTTAAATATATTAAAATTATTCAAAGTAAACCAATTAATAAAAGATTTATTAATGAATATATTAAAAAAAATCATATTGAATTTGATTATAAAAATCAAAAAACTCCATTAAAAACTTGTACTTCTTATACTTCTTGTTTTTTTTCATATAATAATGAAGATATTTTAACTGGAGAGTATTTAATTGAAGAATTTAATGAAGAAATAACTGAAAAATATTTAAAAGATTTAAAACAAGAAAATTGTTTAATTTTCCTTTATTCAAAAGAAATTGAAAAAGAATGTAATTTAACTGAAAAATGGTATGGAACAAAATATACAAAAGAAAAGTTTACTTATACAGATGAAGAAATAGATAAAGTTGAATGTAAACATCCTTTAGATTATCCACCTGAAAATTTATTCTTTCCTGAAAATTTAGATTTATTAAAAGAACCAGATGAAATAATAAAATATCCACAAAAAATTTTTTCAAATGAAAAATGTAGAATTTGGTATAAACAAGATTTATCTTATAAAAGACCAAAAGCTTATATGCAATTAGAAATAATGTTAGAAAAAAATGTTGCAAAAAATGATAATGTTAAAAATGTAATTTTATCTCAAATAAGTGAAGAAATAATAAAAAATGAATTAAGAGAAATATGTTATATGGCAGAAGAGGCACTTATTGAATTTTCAATTTCAATAACTTCAAATATTATTTTAATTATTATGAAAGGATTTAATAGTTCAATGAAAAATGCTTTTAAACTTATATTAGAAGAATTAATTAAAATTGATTTTAGTAATAAAAGTGAACAATTTAAAATTGGATTAAACAATTTAAAGAAGAAAAAAACTAATTTTTATTATTCAACAAATTATTCAGTTTGTAAAAATTATATTGATTATGTTATGAAAACACCTTCAATAAGTCCAATTGAACAATTAGAATATTTAAATGATAATGAATTAACAATAAATGATTTAATTAATTTTTCGAAAAATTTATATAATAATTGTAAAATAGAATGGATAATTCAAGGAAATTTATTAAAAGAAGAAGCATTAGAAATAAATAATATAGTTTGTAATACTTTAAAAATAAATATTAATGATAATAATATTGGGAATTATCAAGATATAAGAGCAGTTAATATTTCAGAAAAAACAAATTACATTTATCAATTTTATTCACCTATTAAAGAAGAAATTAGTTCTTCTATTTTGTCATTTTATCAATGTGGTCATTTATCAGAATTTGAAAAAGTTATATTAAATGTTATTCAACAATGTTTAAAAGATAGATTTTTTGATGATTTAAGAACAAATCAAACTTTAGCATATGTTGCATTATTATATTCAAAATCAATAAGAGGTAATTATGGTTTAATTTGCTTAATTCAATCTAATGTAAAAGAACCAGAATATGTTTCAAGTAGAATTAGAGATTTTATAAATCAACAATTAGAATTTTTTCAAAATATAAGTGAAAATGAATTGAAAGAATTTATAAATGCAGTTGAAATTACTTTAAAAAAACCATTTATTAATTTAGAAGAAGAAGTTAAATTTAATGGAACTGAAGTTGTACAACATACTTATATGTTTGATAAAAAAGAAATACAATTAAATGAATTAAAAAAAGTTAATAAAGAAAATTTGATTAAATTTTATCAAGAACATTTTATTGATAATGTTAAAAAAATTGACATTGAATTTGTTGCATCTATTCATAAGGAAAGTAATAATAAAATATTAAATGAAACTCAAATTGATGGAATTAAAAGAATTTCTGTTGATTCTATTGAAAAGTTTTATGCTTTTAATTCTTTGTTCCCTGATTTTTATAGTAAAAATATTTATTAAAAAAATTATTTTAAATTATATAATATTATATTTTTATTTTTTTTTTTTGATTTTAAAATTAAATAAATATAAATGAAATTATATAAATGGAAAAAAGTGGTTTTTTGAATTTTGTTTTTTATAATAATGTTTTTAATAGATATTTATTTTGGAAAGGAATTTCTTTTGAAATAGTATTTATGAAGGTGAATAATAATTTATTTTTTATTAATCCAAATCCAGAAATAAATATAATATTAAATAAAAAGTTATTTTTGTTTCTTATTGACAAATTTGAAATATTATATAATAATTTTTTATTAATTAATAATGAAATGCCTCAATTTAATTTTCAACTTAAAAATAATGTAAATTTGTTTTTTAATATTATATCAAAAATACCTGAATTTTTTTATATTGATAATAATATTTTATTTTATTATCCTTTGTTTTTAAAACATTTACCAATTTCATATTTTTCTCATAAATTATATTATAAAATTAAAAGAACTAAAAAGAATGGAAATAATAAAAATAAAATAGAAAGTAATCAATTAAAAACAAATGAAAAGCAATTATTTATTAATACTAAAATAGATTTTATTTTTTTTGAAGAAAATAATTTATTACCAAAAATATCATTTGATTACTTTGACAATCCATTAATATTAAATAAATTAATAATTGAATTATATAGTTATAAATTAATTTCTGAAGATGAAAAATTGTATTTTATTTGTATGAATATTATAAAAAAATTGAATAATGACCCAATTAATTTTTTAAAAAAAATTTGTATGAAAACACAAATAAAATCATTAAGAACATTTTTAATAAATCATTTTAAACATTTAAATAATATAAATGAAGAAGAAGAAAAATTATATGATTTTATTAATTATTTAGATAAAAATTATTCAAATCCTTCTTTTGATGTTGAATATAGATTAAAATGTACTGAAATTTTAAGTGGAGAAACATATATTTCATCAAATATGGAAAAAAATAAAAAATATGATTTACAAAATTATATTATATTAACTAATAATTTTGTCAAAGAAAAAACTCAATTTGATTTTTTTGATTTTGAAAATTATTCTTTTGAAGAAGATGATAATTATTCTTTTTTTATGAAAAATGAACCATTAATAACAAAGAGAAACTTAAAAATATTAAATGAAATAATATCTGAAAATATAAATAATTTTAATTACAATTTAAAAATTATAGGAAATGAAGATTTAAATTCAATTGATGAAATTTATGATAATTTTTTCTTAAATACAGAAGCAAATGATTTTGGAATAAATATAAAAAATTATCAAAAAGAAAAAAGATTAAAGTTTTATCATGATAAATATTATTATATAATTGAAAAGTTATTAGATTTTTATAATTCTGAAGAATTTGAAGAAAATTTAATTTTATTAAAGAAATTAAATTATAAAAATGATGAATGTCAGTTTTGTAAAAGAATACTTTCAACTAAAATAAATGAAAAATTTCATTCAAATTTATTTATTAATAATTTAGGATATGCAAATATTACAATTGAAAATATTAAAAATATGGAAATAGGTGATTTAAGTAGAATAAAATTTGATGATTTTTTACAAACTAATCCTGAATTAAAAGATATAATAAATTATTTTGGTAATAATCAAATTTTAGAAAATGAAAATTCAATAAATTCAATTTTTCAATATTTATATAGTTATAATCAAATTAATTTAATTAAAAATTTTATGAATTTAGTTATTAATTCTCATTTATTTAATGAAAAATATATTGATAAATCAAAAATATTTTCTAAATATTTTTCAAATTTAAATGAACATTTTAGTGTTTTAAATTGCAATAATTTAAAAATTATCTTCAATTATAATGAAAAAAATAATGAAGAAATAATATCATATTTCATTTCAAATAAAATATTTTTAAAAGAAAATTTATTAAATATTAATGATAATTTAGTGAGATTATTAATAAAAAATGAGATATTTTTATCAAAAAAAAACAAAGAAAAAAAATCAATTTCAAGAATTGATAAATTAATAGATAATTATGTATTATATCAAAAAGATAATTATTATTTACTTCAAAATCAATTAGATAATAAATTATTTGAAGAAAAAATAGTTTTTAGTGATAATTACAAGAATTTAGATTCTTGGCAAACAATGATTTTTTTTTCAAAATTTGAATCAAAAGATTATATAAATTTTATGTATGAAATTTCAATGGAAAATTTAAATAATTTAACTTTAGATAACCCATATTATATGAAAGAAAATGAAGAAGTTATTTTTTATATTTTATTAGGTACTATTTTTTATATGAAAAATAATAATGATTTATCAGTTTTTGAACAAGTTATTAATAGAAAATTTAGGGCGTATAAAGAATATAATTTTAATTATTTTATTAGTAAATTTATTTCCTTAATTTCAAATATAATTCCATCATATCTTTTATCACATTTATCTGGTATAAATCCAATTTTTGATATTGATATTAATTCTTTAGTAGGAAATTATTATCCTTATTTAAAACAAGATAATTTAAAAAATTGGAGAGAAAGAGAGAAAAATTTTAATTTATTTATAAATGAATTTAATATATTAATAGAAAATGGTAAAATATTAGATGCTTTTATTTATTTTAAAGAAAAAATGTCTAATTCAAATTCAAAAAAGTCATTATATCCCTCATTATATAATATATGTATTTTTAATTTGCTGAATTATAACATTTTTACTTCAGTTGTTGTATTTCTTTATTTTGCTAAATTTGAAGAGGAAAAAATTATTGAATTAATAGTTTATATTGAAGCTGCTAATCAAATTTTAATTAATGAAATTAATAATTTAACTGAAGATGTAGAATTGAGAAATCAACTCATCAATTTTATAAGAAAAAAGAATTATTCAAAAGAAATTAAATATAAAAATAAAAATGATTTAAAAATATATATTCTAGATGATATTTACATATTATTAATACAAAAATATCAAAAAATAATTCTTAAATTTATTAAGTTATTAAATATCAAAAAAAATTCTGAAAAACATCAAAAATTATTCAATGAATTATTACAAAAATTGGAAAATTCAATCAATTCATGTAAAGATAATGAACAAAATAAAATAAATTCCTTATGGCATTTAATAAGTTTATTTACTTATGTGAATAATAATAAAATGAGTTTAAAAAATTTATATCATTTTGGAAATCATAATAATTGGATTTTTTTTCTTCAAAAAGCTCAAGAACAAAATTGTTCATTTAATATAATAACAAATATATTAAATTCATATTTTAATGATAATGCTTTAAAGGAACATTTAGGAATTACAATTAAATATTATATGAATCCAATTATAATTAGTAATAAAATAAATGAATCAAATGAGAGATTAATAAATTTAAATGAAGATAATTATACAATAGACAATTTTGAAATATATTCATTTTTACAAAATAGAAATGATATAAAATTTGAAATATATGATCCTCTTTATTTCATGTCATTAAATAAAGAAAATATTCCAGTTAATTTAAATAAATATATTTATATATTAGAAGAAGGAATTGAATATAATTGGAAAGATTTTATTTTTATTTCATTAATTTATAATGATACACAAGATAACTTTATTTCTTCATTTACTTTTTATATATATATGTCAATTAAAGAAATTTTATTATCTATTGATTATAAAAATGAATCTTTAAATTTAAAAAATATTAATGACATTATTGAAATTTTTGAACCAAAAAAAACAATTATTAAGTTAAATGATTTGGAAAAATTAATAAATTTTTTAATCTTAAATGAATATTATAATATTATTATTGATGCTTTTGAGATTTTTGATATGCCTTTTAACTTTGATGAATTCTGCTTTTTTATTCAATTTTTAAAAAATTATGATTTTGAGGAAGCATTTGTTCATTTATATTCTTTTAAATCAATAATTGATTTGCAAAAAGAAAATATTCTTAAAAAAAATGAAATAATAATATACAAATTTTTCATATCAGTAAGTAATAATTTAATAGAATTATTTATAGATGAATTTAAAAATGAGAAAGAAAATTATAAATTATTTAAACTATTAGAAATTTTATATCTAGTAAATTGGAAAGAAGAATATTCCAATTATTTTAAAAATATAAATGTTTTATCTCAAATTGAAAATATAGGAAATTTAAACTTTAAATCAGACATGAAAGATATTATAGAAGAATTAATAAAACAAAATAGATATGATATAATATATGATTATGTCTCATCATATGAATATAGTAATATAGATTATATTGATATGAGTAAAATTAAAAGTTTAATTAATTCATTTGATAATCATTATGATATTTTAAGAGTTGAAGAAAGAATTGAATTTTGGAATCAAATTGAAGAAATTTTAAATAAATGTCATATAGTTTCTAAAAGTTTTGTTTTATGGTATTATTTAAATAAAAAAGAAAATAATTTTTATATTTTAGAACAATTAGTATTAACAATTAAAGCTTATAAAAGTTTTGAAGAATGTAATAATCAAAAAATATCAAAAAATTCTTTTGAAAATGCTTTAGACAATTTAAAAAGATTAGATTTTATAAAAGATAAAAATTTAAATTCAGAAACAATTGGCAATATATTTATAAATTTAAGAAATAGAATTTTTATATTAATATTCAGTCATTGTAACGATGATACAATAAAAAAAAATATACTATCATCAATGAATTATTATACTGAATTAAGTTATAATAAATTAAAAAATTCTTTTAATGAAGAAGAAAAACCAATTTTATTTAATTTAATTAAATCAGAAGAAACTTTTTCAAATATTGAAAAAGCATGTGTTACTTTAATTCACTTTTCAGATAATAATATTTCTTCTTCAATTTGTTCTAATTATAATATAAATTTTAGTAAAATTCTAAATTATAATTTATATTTAGATTTTGTGAAGGATAATTTTAATAATTTAAAAATTATTCCTTTAACTGAATTAATGAGGATTTATGAAAAATTAAAAAATAATGAATCTTTAATTGATGAAATGGAATTTACTGATTATCAAATTACAATTGAAAATAAATTTTTAAATATAATTTCTAAATTTTTAAAATTTCCTCAATTAATAAAATTAATTAGATTTAATTTTATAAAACTTTTATTTTCAAATTTATTGAATTTAAGTCAAGAAAAATTTGATTCTTTTGAAGCAAACATTGAATCAATATTTCTAAATCTAATTAATTTTAAAGAAATTGAAGATTCAGATATTGTTAAAATATTAATAAATTATTTAAATGAATTTATTGATTGTGATAAAATTTTAACAAAACTTTTAATGGAAAATAATGAAAATTCATTTAAATTTTATGATTATTTTGATAAACCAAAAGTATTATCTCAAGAATTAATGAAACAAAATAATAATGAATTTAATTTTGATAAAATTTTCATAAGTTATTATTATTATAATAAAGATTCATCTTTTAAAGAACTAAAAAAATTATCTTATCAAATCATTGACTTATATAATTCAAACAAGACAAATTTTAAAAATAATATTTTAGAACTTTTTCAAATATTTGGAAATGAAATAAAAAAAATAAACTATATATTATATAATTTTAATGATTTATTAATCAAAGATATTATAGGAATTGAAGATTGTAATTATATAAAAAAGCAAATTAAATTTTATTTAAAAAGTAAGCATTATTTAGAATTGGGAAATATATATTTGTTTTTAAATAAAGAATTTTTAAATAAATTATCTCAAAATAAAGATAAAATACAATTAAATGAAGATATTGAAGATAAAACTAATTATTTAATTCAATATCATTTTAGTATAAAAATTCTTGAAATGTATCTTAAAGGCATTTATATTACAAATTATAATAAAATGTATATAAAATTAAAAGAAATTTTCCAAAATAATTTTTCAGAAAATATAAATATAAAAATATAATATTTAAAATCATTATAACATTAATTTTTTTTCTTTTGTTAGAAATTTTATTATTTTCTTTTTATTATTTTCCTTTGTATCAAATTCATCAGAAATTTCTAATTCATTTAAATATTCAGAAATTTCTAAATACTTCTTAATTTGATGTTTATCCATAATTTTTTTAATTGTATTTAAAAGTCCAATTTGTGTTCTAAAATTAATTTTTTGTCTTAATCTAAAAATAACAGCATTAATTTTCATATAATCTAATTCATTTGTAGAATATAAATTTTTTTCTAAATAATCAACATCACTTTCAATTGAATGTTGATCTGTTAAAATTTTTAATTTACTTTCTAAAAAGTAAATACATTGTTCAATAATTTCATATTCAATTTTGAAATCAAATTTATATAAAAAATATTCATTAATATTTCCTTTTTTTTTATAAAACTCCATTCTAAAATATCTTATTAAATCAATACAAATTGATTTAAATTTAATTTTTAATTTCAAAATATTATATAAAGGATCAGCAGTATATTTGTATTTTTTTTTAAATAAAATAGACATAATATCATCAAATTTTTTATCCCCTCTAACAAACTTAATATAAATAATAGAAAAATCATTTATATTATCAATTTGATTAAAACCATAAAATTTAAGCATTTCTTCATTACTCATTTCACAATAATTATTATAAACTTCATCTCCAATTTTAAATATTTGATTAGAACAAGTTGAAATAGTAAAATAATCATTTTTATTTATTTCTAAAATATTATTACTATTATCATTATCATCATCATCATCATTTTTATCATTATCATCATCATTTTTATCATTATCATTATTATCTTTATTTTGATTTTTAATAATAATTGGCATTAATCTATTATATGAAACTTTATTTAAAGGAGGATCAAAAGTTTTTGTAGGAAAAAGTTCTAATATTTTATTATTTCCAAAATGATTAGTATATTTAAAAATAAAATTTTCACTATCATAAATTTCATATCTAATATTTACATTATTATGATTTAATAAATCTGCTAAAGGAATTAATGCACTTGATTCATCATCAATATAAAATTGTCTTGAAATAACTTGAAAATAAAAATAAGAAAATTCATTTCTTTTCATATCTTTTAATTTATCATTTAATATAAAATAAGAATAATAATCATCTAATTCATATAAAATATCTTGTATAGAAATTTTAACTTCTAAATCATCTAAATCATTTAATTTATTTTCATCCCAATAATCAAAACAATTATTTTTTGGAAATAATTGAAGATAAGGATAAAAAAAACTATTATTTCCTTTTTTATTTTCTAAATATAAAAATATTGTTAAAATTAAAGTTGAATAATCACATTCTTCAAAATCAATTTCATCAATAATTTTACTTATTTCAGGATAATCTTTTGATATTATCATAAGATGTCTTGGAATAAAAATTATTGATTCATTTTCATTTATATTTCTTATTGCCTTACATCCTCTTATTCCAAATGGACCATATGATATAGGAAATGTTATTGTATTTTTATATTTTGCTCCATTTTCATCTAACCAATATTTAAATTGAGAATATTTGTCTAATTCTTCTTTTGAAATTAATTTTGTTTGCTTTTCATTTTCTTTTGAAAATATGCTTGCTAAGTCTTTTAATTTTTTTAACATTTAAAATTTTTATTAAATTAAAAAAATTTTATTTTATTTTTTAAATATTTATATTTTTTATTTATAGTTTTTATTGTAATATTTAATTATTATTAGATTTATTTAGTTTTGATTTATTTGAATTTTTGGAATCATATTTAGAACTGAATTACTTCTTATAAATTTATTATTATCTAATTTTAAAATGTAAGAATATTTTTGAAAATTTTGATAATATTTTCTAACTGTATTTACTAATATTTTTTTTGAAGAATTTTTAATTAAATTTTTATCAAATGTTTTTGATATATCTTGTAAAATTCCATCCATTGTCCTTCTATGTATTTTTCTTTTTTTTTTATTTATAATTTTATTTCCAATAAAACCTTGATTATTTAGAATATTCGATTTTTGATTATTTTTATTTAAGTTAAATAAATTAACTCCAATTATTTTTTTATTTTCTTTTTTTTGATATAAATATTTTTGTTTTGAAAATTCATTTTGGAAAGAATCTACATCAATATAACTATTATTCACCTTAATAATTGTTTTAATATTAACATTTTTATTGTTTAAAAATTCATTTCTTATATTTTTTAATCTCAAATTTGTAAATTTTACATCATCATTTGTTTTAACATTTTTCCTAAAATTAAAATTATGATAATTAATATTATTAATTTTATCTTTTTTATTAATTGATTGTATTTTTGGAATATTCATTAAATTATCTTGACTTTTATGATTATATTTTAATTTTTTTTTTTCATTTTGTAATAAAGAATTCCGATTTATAATTTTATGTGTTTCTTCATTTTGATAAATAAAAAATTTATTTTGACTTAAATTAAGTCTTTTATTCTCTTCTAAATAATTTTTTATATCTTTATTAGCAAGTTCTACTTTATAATGAGCTATTGAAATGATACTTTTTTTTAAATTATATAATCTTTTAATCAATGATATAATTTGGTTATAAGCTAAATTTAAAAATTGAGTTTTAATATTTTTTTCTTCTTTTATAATCCTAGAAAAATCACTTTTATTTATTTTATATAATTTTGCTTTTTCAGTTGAAACTTTACAAGTAGTTAAATGATTATTTGAAAGAAAAAATTCATCTAATACAAAAAAGATATATCCATCCATAATACAAATTTCAAAATTATGTTTTTTTGAAATTTCATTTTTCAAAAAAGATTCTTTTCTTTTTATTTTTAATAATTCTATATCATTTAAATATAATATTTTTAATTGATTTAATTCATTTATTGTTAGATTTGTTGGATTTTTTTCTATAATAGTATCAATACAAAATTTAATTATATTAAAAATATCAATCATATTTCCATAAAAATTAATTGTAACTTGTCCTTCTTTAATTATATATAAATTTGTAATTTCTGAACCTTGTTCATATAAAATATCATTTCTTTTTAATTCAATAAGTTTAAAAAGTGGAAAAAAATATTTTTCAAAAATTAAAGGAGATAAATGTGTAAATATAAAATTTTCCCATAAAAATAATAATTCTTTTAACTTTTCTTTTTTTTTATTTTCTGATGTAACATTTAGATATAATTCTTTTGAAATAAATGCATATAATGAATTTTCTTCTGCTCTTACAGAACTATTTTCATTAGAATCATCACCATAATAATTTCCTGGAATTAAATAAGAACTTAAATCATATCTAAATATTGTAAAATTTAATTGCTCATTTGTTTGAAAAATTTTTTGATAAGGAGAAAAAAAATTTAAACTCGTTCCACTTATTTTAAATGATTTTTTAATATAATCACTCCAATAATTATTATTTTGAGTTTTTAATGATTTAATATAAATTTGTTCCATTTCTTCTTTATTTAAATCTATTTCTTCAAATTTCATTTGATATTGATTTAAATAATCTTCAATTTGTGGAAATGTAATTAAATTCTTTTTTAATCTTTCATTTATTTTAATTTGAAAATATATTTTTATAAATTGTTTAAATTGATTTAATGATTCAATTTGTAAAATTGAACTATTTAATTTTAAAGTTTCTTCAAGTAAATAATTTTCTTTTTTAATTTTTAAATCTAATAAATATTGAATATATTCAGTACATGTTATTTGATAATTATTTAACTGAATTGGTTTTAATAAAGCTAATCTCCCAATTACTAAGAAATAAACATAATTCATTTTATCATTTATTTTAACTAAGAAGTCTCCTTTTTTTATTTTACCAAAACTAATATTTTCAACTAATAAATTTATTTTTTCTTGAATTTTTGAAAATATGATTTCTTCATTATTTGCTTGATTATGTAAAATTGAATTATCTAAAAATTTTTCATATGAATTAATTTCAAATTCTTTAATTTTATCATATATATCAGTTTTTGATAAAAATTCATATATTATATTCTTTATTTTTGAATTTCTTTTTTTTTTTCCTTTTTGTAATTCAATAATATTTTCAATTAAATCAAATTGAGTTTCATTATTAACAATATCTTTTTCTATTATATTATCATTGGATGAATCCTTTAATTGAGATAATTCTTTTGTTAAAGAGTCTTTTATAAATATATATAAATATTTTATAGATTCTACTGGATTTAAAGGAGGAAAAATTTTTGGAAAAATATATATTTTATTTGTCTTTTTATCATTTATTATATTTTTCATTTAGTTAAAAAATTTTCAATATTTAAAAAATAAAAATTAAAAATAAAATTATAATAAATTTTTTAATATTATCAATAAAAAAGTAAATTAGTTAATTGAATTATATAAATTAATATTATCTTTTATTAATTGTAAATTTTCAAAATTTGATTTAGTGTTGTTATCTAATTGAATAATTTTATTAAAAATTTTAAAAATACATTTTAATTCTTCTTCACCACAATCTTTTAATTGATTGAAATTATCATATTTTATAATATCAAAATTAATCAAATAAAATAAAACATTACTCCAAATATCAACAATTAAATGATTATCAAAATAATAATCATAAGCAAATCTAATTAAATGTAATGCTTTATTTTTTACTTCATCTTTTTCATCATTTGATATTTCTTTATAATAATAAATAAAATCAATAAAATACTCATTTGCTAATTGAAGAGTATTTTTATTTTGAACAAAATCAATTGTTTCTTGAAGATAAGAATATAAAATTTCAGCAATTGAATTTTTATGAACAGAATAAATATCTTCTATAATTTCCCAATTATAATCTTTTTTATCATTTCCATCATCAATAAATTCTTTCCAATGATTTAAATCAATTCTAATTTTATCATTTATTTCATCTTGATTATATTTATAATATTCCTCCTCATCATTTTTTTCACTATTTATTTTTTGATTTTCTAAATGTTCTTTTCTAACTTGTTCTATACTTTTTGCAATTATACTTTTTTGATATTTACTTTCAACCCAATTATTTTTTTTTCTTTCAATTAAATTTATTATTTTATATTTTACATATCCTGGAATTTTACTTTCTTTTTGTACAACATCTAATTTTTTAATATAATCATTTATTTTTTGATTAAATTCATCCAACATTTCTTTTTTCATTTTTGATTCACTATTTTTTAATAAAGTACCAAATTTATCCATTAAAACTACAATTGCTTCTAAATTTATTACTCTTAATTTTTCATCAGTTTCTATTTTTTCAAATCTTTTAAATAAATTTTCAATACATTGAAAAACTATTTTTTTAGATAAAACAAAATTATTAATTAACTCACCAATAAAATTAACATTTCCTAAAACAAATTTTTTCATTTTAATTTCTCTTTCATTAGGATCTGATACAGTAATATATTCATCAAATTTTTTATTATGTTCAATTTTAAATATTTCTTTACATTTATCTAATAATTTAACTCTCATTTCACTTGTTGATTTTTTTCCATTTTTATTTGTTTTTTGTGGTAATTTTTTATCAAATTCTTTACATAATTTAGCATATAAAAAAACAAAAGCTTGTTCATTTACTGCTTTCATAAATAAAACATCTAAAAATTTTTCTTGATTTTCAACATTATCTTTTATTATATCATATATTGAATTTGAAATATTATTATAATTATCTACGGTTAATATATTTAATAATTCAGTTAAATCAAAACGAATTGGATCTTTTTTTCTTTCTTCTTCTAATTGTTCTTTAAATTTTTCTGCTAATTCTATTTCTTTTGATAAATCTTTTCTTCCCCATTGTTTCATATTATCTTCATTTTCATTTCTTTTAAAATCTTTTTCTTCTTTTTCTTTATTATTATATTTTTTATCTTTTTTATATGAATTTTTCTCTTTTTTATTTGTAGTTTTTGATTCTACTATAAAAATTTTAAATTTTTCAATATGTTCTAATAATTCTTTTGTAAGTAATTTTGTTTCTTTTGAAATTTTCCAATTTTCAAGTGATAACATATAATCTAAATCAAATTTTAAATTTGTCAATTTTTCATTTGGATATTTTATAAAATATTCTCTTTCTATAATTTGTTTTTCTTTTAAACCTTCTAATTTATTATCTTTTGGTTTGAAATTTTTTGGATAAAAAGATTTGCTTGTAGGTACTAATTTTGAATAATTAAAATTTACTACTGAATTTAATGAAAGAGGAGTATGTTTTGTTGATTTTGTGTTATTTGGATTATTATTTATATTGTTGACTATGTTATTATTATTATTATTTTGTTTATAATTTGAATTTCCTAAATATGTATTTTGAATACTTTTGGGAATATATTCTTTTGCATTTAAATTTAATTTCGTTTTATTTTCTTCATAATTTGACATTAAGATATTAATTATTTTAAAATTAAATTATATAATATTTTTTTAATTTATATTTAAATTTTTTTATTTTTTTCTTTTTTTTTCCTTCTATTTTTTGCTATATTTTCCATTTCATTATCATCTTCATTATTTTTTTTTTCAATATTAATTAAGTAATTATTATCTAATTTATTTTCATGAATAATATTTTTATTTTCAATTTTATTTTTTTCTATAAATTTAGCAGTATTTTCATCTTTCAAATTTTCAATTTTTTTATTATTATCAAAAGTATCATTTTTATTTTCATTGACATCATCTATTAATTTAATTTCACAAACTTCATTAATCCATTCTTTCTTTATAACACTAACATTTTTCATATATAATTTATCAGAAAATATTATTTCATCATATATTATATATTCAGGTAAAATATTATATAAAACACTTGAAGGATGAATAAAAAGTTTTTGATTTTGAGAATTTAAGTTTAAATAAGATGAATCAATTTGTCTTTTTGCAATATTCATTTGATAACCTTTTAAAAAACATTTTAAAATATCTTCACCATCACTTTCAACACTTCTTTTAATATTAATATTCATTTTTAATAAAATTTCTTTTATTTCTTCACTTAGTTTTATTACTTCTTTCATTGCAAAATAATTTAAATGAATTTCAGAACAAAAATTTTGCTTTTCTTTTTTATTTGAAATTGATTTAAATATTTTAAAAATACTTAATAAACTTAAATGATCTCCTTCTTTAACTCCTTTACTTTGTTTTGAAATCATTAATTTTTCATTTGATATATTAAAATAAAATATATTTTTAATTGATAACATTGAAATAATTGCAATTAATTCTAAAATACAATTAAACTTTTTATTAAGTGAACTATATATTATTGAAATTGAATATTTATAATTAATTGGTAATTGAAAAATATTTTGTTTGAAATAATTATTTAATAAATTGTTTTCATTTATTAAATCAAATTTTAATAAATTATTATAGCATTTACATAATATTTTTTTATTAATTCCAAATATAAAATTAAATTCTCCTATTTTTTTTATTCCTAAAACTTTCATTAATATAATTAAATTTGTTAAATCACATCTTTCAATTTCTTTAATATTTCTTTCATTAAAATTTTCAATTTCATTTTCTATAATTAATCTATAACATTTTCCTTTTCTAGCTTTTAATGAATTTGAATTTAAAGTTTCAATGTTTGATTGAATTAAAATTTCTATTTGTGAATTGATATTACAATCAAAATATTCAATATTTTCAATACAACAATCAATTACAAATGATATATTATTTAATATATTAATATAATATTTTGTTGATAAAAATATTCTTCTTTTATTTGGAGGAATTGGTTGAAATATATTTAAACAATTTTGATAAGTTAAAGATGAAGTTAATCTATAAATTATAAAATCTTTTTGAAATGAAGAATTTTCAAATATTGAATTTAATTCTTTTATCTTTTTTTCATCTGGTAAAATAATTAATATATCACCTTTTAATAAATTATTTTCTTTATGTATAATTTGTACAGTTTCAAAAGTTGTTTTAATATAATTTTTACATGGAGATTTTAAATAATAAATATCAGTTTCAGAAAGATTATCATTAATAATTAATAATCCACAATCATTAAAATTTTTACTTAAAATATCAAATTCATTAGTAGCACTACAAAAAATAATTTTTAAATCATTTCTTTCTTTTTTAATATAAACTAAAAGAGATACTATTAAATCAATATATAAAGAATGTTCATTTAAATCATCAATTACAATTGTATTATAACTTTTTAATAAATTATCATTTATAATTTCTCTAATAAACATATAATCAGAAATATATTTTAAAAAAGTCTCATTTTGATTATAATTATAATCATATAAAATAGAATATCCAATTTCTTTTCCTAATTCTAAATTCATTTCTTTAGATACTTTATCTGTAATAATTGGAATACTTAAATTTCTTGGTAAAACATGAATTAATTTTAAATTATTTTGATTATATTTATATAAAATTTGAGGAATTTTTGTTGTTTTTCCTGAATTAATATCACCAATTAAAACAATTGTTGAATAATTATTATATATATTCATAAATTCATTTTCATATTTTTCAATTTGTAATATTTTTTTATTTGAATGAATTAATTGTCTTATTACTTCTGTTTTTTCATAATTGGAATTTTTTGAATTATTAATTTTTAATAATAATTTATCATATTTCATATTTTAATTTAAAAAAAAATTATTATTCAAATTTAATTTTTAATTATATTAACAACATCATTAATAAATTTATTTTTTAAATTATTATCATTTCCATCTTCTAATAATTTTTTATTAAAAAAAGGATTCATAATCATATTTGTATAATTTAAATAAATATTAGATAATTTTTTTTCTAAATTTATATCAACTTCAAGAGTTTTAATAATAATAACTTTAGTTTTATTATATCCATTATAACCATAAGCACCTAAATCTTTTTCAATATCAAATAAAGGAATTAACAAACCAAGATATAAATTTTTAGATTGAGTTATTTTTTCTTTAAATATTCCTAAACATGAATATATATGATATTGATATTCTAATTCTTTTTCAGGAGTATCAAAATTAAAAAATATAATTGGAATAAACTATTTAAATATAAATTATATATTATTTTTTTTATAATATTACATCTCTATCAAAAATAACACAATATTGAATATCTCCATTTAAATTTTGATTATAAGTAGACATTAATTTAAATAAAATAAAATAATTAAAAAAATTGTATATATAAAAAGTAACTTATTAAATAAAAAATAAAAGAAAAGTACATATAACACAAAATTTCATAATTAAAAAAGTAAAAAAAAATTTATCCAACTTTATATAATAAAACAGAAATTTGTCCAACAGAAAAGAAAATATAAGTTTTTTCTTCATGAGAAAAAGAAGAATAAAAATTTTTTCCAACAACACAATGCCAATTAGGTTGATATTTTTTATCAAAAAATTCTTTCATTTGTCTACTTACTTCAGCTTCATTAATTTCAGTATGACCAAGAAAAACTTTTGCTTTTGTTTCAGCATCTTTTTTCATTTCACTTGTAATTTCCATATCAGTTGATATTACATTCATTTTTTTATTTAAAAATTAAAAAAAATTTTATTTATAACTTATAATATATCAATTTTTAATTTTATTAAAAATAAATGTTTATTGAAAGTGCATTATTAGGAAATAAACCAAGAGGAAAAAAATTAAAAGATCATGAAGAATTTTTAGCTAAGAAAAATTTGATTAATGAAACTAATTTATTAAATAAACAATTAGCAGTTTCTCAAAATAGATTAAATGAATTAAATGAAAAAATAGGAATTCATTTTCAAAAAGCAAATAAAAAAGAAACAAATTTAAAAAATTATATAGTTGATTTAAATGTTAAATTATATGAAAATAAAGGGGTTGAATTAGATAATAAAATTGAAAATTTACATAATGAAATAATAAATACAATTACTGATATACAAGATAAAGTTAGAGATCAAATTGAATATACTAGAAAACAAATGGAAAAAGAAGTTACATATAAATTTAATGAAGCTGAATTAAAACAAAAAGATTTAATGAATCAAAAAATTGAACAACAAAAAAAAGTTTTTGATAGAATGAATTATACTAAAGGTGAATTAGAGAAAATTATTAAAAAATTTGAACAAACTAATAATCAATGTGAAGAATATATAAAAGAAAATACTAATTTAAAAGTACAATTAGAAATAACTAAAAAAAGTAATCTTAAATTAGAAGAACAATTAGAAAAATTAAAAAATACACATAAAAAAATAGAAAATGATTATAATACAATATTAAATGAGAGTATTAAAAAAGAAGATAGAAATGATTTTTTAATAGAATCTTATGAAAATAGAAAAGTAAATAATTTTAATTCAAATCCAACTTTTAAATTACAATTATCATCTTCTCAAGCGATTCCTCCGATTAATGATTCAATAAATAAAACTGATCAAAATCAAACTCAAAATTATTATTCTACTTTAACTAAATTAAGAGAAAAAGTTGAAAAGTCTAAAAGAAATTATAATAAAATATATAGAGAATATATTGAAAATCAAAAAAAGAAAACAGAAGCTCAACAATTAATTCAAAAGTGTATTGAAGATATTCAAATTCAGTTAAATGTTGCTAATAATAAATTAAAAGAACAAAACAATAATATGAATATATATACTAACAATGAAAATATTAATTATAAAGAAATGATTAAAATTTTAGAAAGAAAATTGAAGATATTAACATTTATTTATGATAATGGAATTCAAAATATTAAATCAAAGAAAACTGGATTATTTTATAAATAAAAAAAAATAATATTTGTTATTTTATATAAAAATACTATTATATAATTATTTTTTAAATTTTTATTATTTTTATATTCTAATCCTCATAAAAAAATACTCTTAAAATTATTTTAAATGTAATTAAAATTTCTTTTTCAAAAATCAACAAACATTTATTAATAATTTATTAATTTTTATTTATATATTTTTTTTCAATTTTAAATTTTAATCTTTTTATTCTTCATATTATTTTTCAAAATTATTGTATTTTAAAAAACTTTTTTTAAACGTAAATTCAATTTTTCAAATAATAATTTAAAATTAAAAAAACAAATTTTTAAACGTGAACAAAAATGTAAATCAATAAAAAAAATAAAAGTTTGAAATTAAAAAGTGTTTTATTAAATAACCAATAAAATAGAAAATTAAATAAAGAAATAAATCTAAAACATTAAATAAAAACTAAGAAAAAAATGAGTTTAGAAATAACTATTTAATATAAAGATGTTCAAAAAAATAATGTAAAAGAATAAATTTAATAATAAATATTAATGAATATTTTCTAATTTAAAATGAGGAAAATTAATTTTTATATTAATCAGGAATATATTCAAAGCCAAATATATCTTTATTAAAAAGGAATAATTAATAAAAATAATAATAAAACAAAATTTTATAAATAAATAATTAGTTTTATTTATAAATTTTAATATTTATATTTTTCTATTTTATATTTTTATATTAAATTTTTCTTTCTTTTGTTTCATTTATTTTCTTAATTATATCAATAAAATCTTTAGGAAAATTTTCATTAGGATAATTTTTAATTAAATCATTAATAACTTCTTTAACATTTTTTAAAGGATTTCCAAGCATATTAAATATATAGGATTCAATTAACCAAGATAAAGAACATATTCTTTCAAAAGGTGAAATTAAATCAAAAAATTCTTTATCTGGATTAAATATTGAAGATAACCAACCATAAAATTGTCCAATATGTTCATTTTTATTTTGAATATTTATTCCTTTAATTGAATCTTTTCCTTCTTTTTTTAATATTAAATTAAATAATAAACTTGAATAGTATATATCACAAATTCTTCTAAATGAATTTTTTTTTTGTTTTGCAAAATCACTCCAAAATATTTCTTCAAATATTTTAAAATATATCCAATTAAATTTTAATAAATTTACCATTAATGAAAATATTTGATATAATTCAAGAAAAATTATGTCCTGTGATAAATTAAATATATTATTATTTTGATTTATAATTAAATTTTCATCTATTAAATCTAAAGTTTGCTTAATTGAGTCAAAGAATAAATTTTGGATTTCATTTTCTTCTATTTTATCATTTGAATAACAATTTATGAGTAAAGTAAATATTTTTTCTGAAACTATTCTTGTTTTAAATGATTGAAGAAAATAGAACGAATTAATATTATTCTCTGATTTATATAATATTAAATCTTTTTCGTTAATAAAAATTTTATTGTTTGTGATTATATTATTTTCTTTGAAAAATGAACATATTTTATTTAAATTATTATTATTATTATTTAAAGCCAATTTTAAAAGGAATTTTGAAATTTCAGATAAATCATTTGAGTGTTGAGATAGTAATAATAAAGAAAAAGTAATAAAAGAAAAAGCACAAGAGTTTTTGTTTAAATATTCAACTGTGAAATTTTTATAATCTTTTGTTACTCTAAATTTCGATTTATTTTTTAGCAAATTATTTAATTCTAAATTTATATTCTCAATAAAATTTACTATTATTTTAGAAATATTATTAATATCTTTTTCAATATAACATTCAATAAACATTTCAATTAGAGATAACATATTACTTATATCTATTTTTTTAATATTAGGAATAATAGTTTCAAATATTAAATTAATCTTTTCTGAAATAGATGAAACTTTTTCAAATTTTTCAATTATGAATTCTTTAGTTATTTCATTTTTAGAATTTATTGTGATATATTTTAAGAAAGTTACTTTTAAATTTTCTGGTTTTTCTTGTATAATTTTGGGTTTTTTAATTGGATTTATGTGTATTTCTTCTTTTGATATATTTTTATTTTCTTCTTTTATTATTTCTTGGTTCTTTTGTGATATATTACTTTTTTCATCATTTTTTATTATTTGAAAATCTTTATTATCATTTGTTACTTTTTCTTTTTCTTTTTTTTCGTTTTTCATTTCTTCTTCTTCTTTTGAATCTTTTATTTTATTTTCAACTTTTTTATCTATTTTTTCATTTCTTTTCGTTTCTTCTTTTTCTTTATTTTTTTTTGATTTTCTTCCTTTTCTAGTTTTTGGAATTATTTCTTTTATTTCTTCATTTTTTTCTTCTTTTATTTCAATATTATTATCATTGATTTTTTCATCAATAATGCTATTATTTTTCTTTTCTTCAATTATTTCTTTATCTTTTTTATTTTTTTCCATTTTTCTTGTTTTTATCTTATCTTTATCTTCATTTAAATTGTTTTTATTTTTTTTTTTTACTTTTTCATTTATATTTAATTTATTTTTGATATTGTTTTCATTATTCTTTTTTTTTTCTTCTTGATAATCCAAAGTAAATTCATCTTGTTCAATTAAATATTTTTTATCAAAAATATCTGAACCTATATTATTTGAATCAATACTAATTTTTCTTATTTTGTTATTTTCTATTATTTTATTAATTTGTTTATTTTCTCTTTCTCTTTTACTACATAAAATTTTTTCATAGTCTTCAATAGGATTATACTTTATATTTGAAAAATTTAAAAATTGCATAAAGAAACTTATATTATTTTTAAATTCTTTATATTTTGATTTATATATAATATATTTTTGTTTATATTTTTGATATTCATTCTCTAAAAATTCTTTTTCCTTATATAATTCATTTATTTTAATTTCATTTTCTCTATTATATTCATTGTTATTTTTCATATAATAATTTTGAATTTCATAACTTTCACAATTTCCATTTTCATCAATTTTTAAATTTGTTTTATCCTGTAATCTAGAAATAATTAATTTTTGATTATTAATTTGTTTTTCTTTTTCACTTATTTCTCTTTTTAATTTATTTTCATTTGATTTTGAATTTCCTTCTAATTTATTTTTTTCAAATTGTTCTAAAAGTAAATTAGCTTGATTGTATATAATTTGTAATTCTTTATATTTTTCCTGTAATTTTAAATGCTTTTCTTTTAATATTTTAAATTGATAATTATCTCCTGCTTCATCAATTTTTTCTTTTAAATCTTGATTTTCTTCTTTTAATTTCTCATTTTCTTGCTTTATTTGAATATAACTTGAAATCAAATTACTAGTATCAAATAATTGAGATTTTAAAACTAGAATATTTTTTTTTAAGATTTCACCTTCTTTTATTTTTTCTTCTAAATCACTTTTTAATTTATTACATTTTTGACAATTATCTATTGGAGTTATCATCTAATTTATAAATAAATTTTTCTTCATTCAGATTTTATACTTTTTTATCTTTTGTAAAAAATTAATTTAACAAATTAACTTGCTTGATATCTCATTCAGAAAATATTTTAATGGTTTAATTATATAATTTTAAAAATTATGAATAATTAATTGAAATATAATAGTTATAAAAAATTATTAATATTTTTAAATTAAAAAAGATTATATGTCTTATAATATGATTTTTTCTAATAAGCGATTTGATTTTATATTTCCAAAAAATATATATAAAAAAATTCAAAAAATTAATTTTCCTATTTCTAACAGAGATATAAAAAAGGAGAATTCACAAAATAATGTATTAAAATTTGATTTTTCATGTAATTTTCATTCAAGAATGAATAAACAAATATCGAATAACATGACTTCTTCTACAGAGAGAAAATTATCTATTTCAAATTCAATAGATTCAAAATTAGATAATTTCTTTAAAAGAAATATTTTTAAAAATCTTTTTTTTAAAAGACAAATTTGTAAAAAAGAAGCTTCATTAGATCAATTATTACTAATAAATAAAAATGATGAAGATGATGACTTTAATAATAATGAATTTTATTTAGATGATGATGATGATGAAAAAAATAATACAATTGAAAAAATGAATATTGATAATAAAATAATTTACTGTAAAAAAAGATTAACTCCTCAGAGAGAAAATATGAAAATAATAAAGAAAGGCCATTCTTTTTTTGAAGATAAATATTATGCAAAAAGAAGTCAAAATTTATCTAAAAAAAAAAATAATATTTTAATTAGAAATAATATTAAATTATTACAAAATATTCAATTAAATTCAAAAAAAAAAGAAAATAAATCATTTTCAAAAAAAGATTTGGATGATCTATTAAAATTAAATAAAAAAAATTATAAAATAATAACAAATCAATTTTTAAATAGAATATATAAAGATATTCAAAATACTAAAAAAGGAATTAAAAAAATAAATAATCAGGTAAATATGTTATATAATCAAACAAAATTTATTTTTGATAGTGAAATGAATAGTATTAATTTATAAATAATTTGTATATTTTTTAAAAACATAATATGTATATATTAATTGTGAAATAAAAATTAATATTGATGATTTAAACTTTTATTTTTATTAAATTATTAAACTTATATATGAATTGTTATTACTATCATATTATAATATATTTAAATATAAAATTTGTTTTTTATTTTTAAATAATATATTTTTATCTATTAATTTTCTAAATCAATTATTAATATATTAGAAGGGTAAATTTCAAATTTAAATTTTTTATTTTTTTCTTTTTGATAATTTTCATCGTTAAGAAAAACATATTTTAAAGATTTTATTTTCTCTAATTTGTTAATGATATCTTTAGAAAATTTATTATTATAAAAAATATAATCAGGATTAAATTGTTTGATTAAATCAAAATTATTATTTAAATATTTAACATCAGAAATTTTAATTAAATTAATTTTATTAACATTTTTTAAAGAATTAAATAAAACCTGAGATTCATTATCAAAAACAAAATAATTTAACTTTTTTAATTCATTCATTTCTTTAATTGTATTACCTGAAACAATAACATTAAAAGAATAAATAGAATTAATAATATTATCTTCATTATTATCATAAGCAAATTTAATTAAAGAAGGGATAAAATCATCATCACAAAAAATATCAAATTTAATAAATTTTCTTCCTTCTTTTTGATGAGCCAAATAATTATTAATTAATTTAAGAATAGCTTTTAAATTATTATCTTTATAAATATATTTACATATTCCAAGAGAAAAACAATTTGAAATTGTTATAGAACTATCATATACTCCACTACAATCTGAATTTTCATAAAATTTTCTTAAATTAGGAAAATAATTTATTAATTTTTCAATTCCATTTTCTTCAATTGAAATTCTTTGAAACCAAAATGAAAGAGATTTAATATTTATATCTTTAATTTTATCTAAGAATTTAAGTAATATTGTTGCTTCATCTTCATCACCAAATTCAATGTTATTTAATTTTTTTAATTTTTTTATTTTTTTTAATTCCTTTGAAATTAAATCAACTTCTTCATCATTAGATATATTAAAACCACCAATATTTTCTATTTCACTTAAATTTAAGTTTTCAAAATTTTCATTAAATGTTCCATCTGCAAAAGTATATTTTATTGTTTTCAATTTTAAATTAGGATAATTTAATAAATTTGGATGAACAGAATTATCATCAAATTTATAAATACTTTCTTTATTATCTTCTATTAAACAATATTGTTTTTCATTTGTTATACAATATAAATGATTTGGATATTTTTTAAAATAAGATTTTGCATTATCAAGTTTTTGAGAATATATTTTGTTATGAAATGCTTCAATATTATTTGAAAAAATATAATTTTGAATTTTTGAATATATATCATAAGTTTCATGTCTATCTTCTTCTATACAATTAATAAAAGGAATTTCTTTAAATAAACTAATTGTATCTTCAAATTTGAAATCTTTTAAAAATCTCAGAGTATATTTAAATTTTTGAAAATTATTTAATGATAAAATGACTTCTTTATTTAAATTAAAATCATCCATTGAATGAATACTTAAGTAAAAATGCTTATTTTGAGTTAATTTATATCTATAATCTATAAATGAAATTAAAGCTTTTATTTTTCCTTTATTTATTTTTCCTAATTTATATTGCGCTAAATTTACTATGTTAATATCTAAGAAAACATTAAGATATGGGGAATAATTTTCTGCTTCATATTCTAATTTAAAAAGGAATGATAAATATGTTATAAAATCTTTTGATTCTTTTTTTACAATATTAAATAATGATAAGAAAGCATTTCTAAATTTATTATTTATTTGTGACAGTATTATTTGTTCTTTTAAGTTGAAAAAAGAATATAATGAATTAATTCCTCCTTTATTTATTTTAAATTTTATTTTGCTTGATTCAGAATTTATTTTTTTTTTCTTTGGAGCTATTTTTATATTTATTTTTACATTTGGAATTCTCTTCATTTATTTTATTGATTTTCATTTATTAGTTTATATATATCCAAAAAATAAAAATAAAATTAGATTTAAATTAAAAAAAAAAAATTGTTTTAACATTTATTACAAGTATTATTTAATGTTTGAGTAGTAAAAGAACTTATATTAAAAGATTCATTATTTTTATTTTTTAAAATATTTTGAGTATTAATCATACTAAATAATGAATCATATTTATTTCTAAAAAATTCTTCAACTTCACATAAATTATTAAAAAATTTATTTTTCATAACATCATGATTTTGTTCTAAATTTTCCATTTTAACTTTTAAATTATTATAATCATCATCATAATAACTAAACATTTTTTTTAAATTTTCACTTTCTAAAATTAATTTATCTTGTATAAATTTATTAAATTTTTCTTCTTCTTTAAGAATATGTTCTTCAAAATTATTAATTTCATTACATTGACTAGTATGATATTCTTGAATAATATCATTTAATTCTAATAATTTACTTGAGAGTTTATTATCTTGAATAGTAAATTTACTCATTATATCATCTTTAATTGAATTATATTTTTCACTTTGTTCAATTATTAAATTATCATATTTACTTATTTTTTCTTCAAATTCATTTAACATTAAAGATACTTTATTTGTAAATGTTGTTATTAATTCTTCTTGTTTTAAAATATCTCCTTTTATCATTCTAAAATTATTATTAGAATTATCTTTAAAAGATTTAAATGCTCTAATTTCATTTTTAATATCAATTATTTCTTTATTTAAAATTTGAATTTCTTCTTTTATATTATTAACATTATCAATTAATTTTTTTTCAAAAAAATCAATCCTTGAAATATTTCCATTTAATTCTTCTCTTATATTTTTAATATTTAATTGAAATTCATTGTTTAAATTAAATATTTTTAAATTAACATCATCAAATTTTTTTTTATTTATATTATCATTAATATTATTTTTTTCTAAATCATCTATGAATTTAATTTTATTATCAATATAATTTTGTAATTTTTGATATTGATCATTTAAATCATTTTTATTTTTCATTTTAATTTCTTCAATTGATTCATTTACTAAATTTCCTAATTGAGTTATTGCATCTTTTAAAGTTTGAATTTGATTTTGATTTCCTGTTTGATTATTTAAAGAATTTTCTTCAAAATTTGCTCTTTTTGTTGATTCATCTCTTAATTGCATTGACATCGATGTTGTTAAATTTTCTAATTCGTTTATTTTTTTTTCCATTCTTTTTAAATCTGGATTTTGGGTTGATACTTTTTTTACTATTGAATTCATTAAATTTTTTTTTTTGAATTATTTTTTATTTTATTAATCTGATTTTATATTTAATTCTTTTAAATAAATTTTATGTTAAATTAACATTAATTTTTTTTTATCTTAATTCTTCAAATTTATCTTAAATAATTTCTGATTATGAATATAATTTTATAATTTTCTTGAATATTATGTCATTTTTCATTATTTTAAATTAAATTTAATTTTATTTATCAAATAATTTAAAAAGAAGATTTAATTATAATTATATTTTTATTTCATTAATGAATATTTTAATAGAGTATATTTGACTTTTTCTTGAGTAATTTCTTTATTTTTATTTGAATTCTTTAAAGAAGGGAAATTGCTTTTTTTATTGTTATTATCTTTTTTATTATCAATATTTAAAGAATTTGTATTTATTTTATCATGAGTTAAGTTAATTTTAGGTTTTATAGTTTGTTGACCAAAAGAAAATGATCCATATTTTACTATATAAGGATTTTCTTCTAAAATTTTTCTATCAGTTTTTAATAAATAATATTGAAATATATTTCTATTTTCTCTTGGTGGTAAATTTGTATTTATAAATATTTCATTTGGATATGAAGAATTATTTTTTTTGTAATATTTGATATATTTTATATTTTTATTAGGAACAAATCTTTTATGTAATAAAGTTTGTATATATATATCTTTTTTTAAAAATAATCCTTTATAATTATTACTAAATGATGGATCAGAATAATGATATGGTAAATAATAACCATGTTTACTTAAATAAGGATTTGTTTTTGTTAATGAAGTTGTTAAAATTTTTGGAAATTTATTGTTTTGACTAGAGTTCATTTTATTTTTTTTTAATTAAACAAATTTTATTATAAATATTTTTTAAATATTATAATTATTATATATATATTACTTCTTTTATTTATAAAAAACAAAATTAAAAAATCAATTCTAAAATATTTAAAGTAAGAAAAATTATTTTTAATGTCTTATTATAAATAATTTTTTTTATTTTCTTAATATAAATAAACATATTTTAATAATATGATATATTCTATTATATCAAAAAAAAATTATTTAACAATTTGAAATAAAATCTCATTCATATTTAAAAGAATTACTTTTTTATTTTGAGATATAAAATTTCTAATTTAAACTCTCTAATATTTTTCTCATATTTTAACTCATGTTATTATTTAAATAATAATTGATTATTCTTTTTTTTATTTTTCTTTACTAGATTCTTCCTCATTAAATTCTATTACTTTTTTAGAAAATTTCTTTTCTAAAATTGTGTTTTTTTCATCCCTTTTTTAAATAAATCAAATATTTTTTTTGTCTATTATTTTATTTATTCTTTTTTTTAAATTTAAAAAAAAAAAAATTAAAAGTAAAAAATAAAACATTAAAAAATGGGATGTTGCATACCTAAAAATTTATTAAACCTAGAAAAAAAAGAATCAGAAAAGATAAAAATCTCAAAATTAGATTTCGAAATAATAAAATTAATAGGAAAAGGTTCCTATGGAAAAGTATATTTAGTCCGTAAAAAATCAAATTCAAAATTATTCGCAATGAAAGAACTAGAAAAAGAACAATTAAAAATAACAAATCAAAAAGAACACACAAAATCAGAAAGAAAATTACTAGAAATAATAAATTACCAATTCATAGTAAAATTTTATTACGCATTCCAAGACAAAAAATATTTATACATAATAACAGAATTTATGCAAGGTGGAGAATTATTTTTTCATTTATACAAAGAAACATTTTTTGATAATGAAAAAACAAAATTTTACACTGCTGAAATAATACTTGCCTTAATACATTTACATAGTAAAAATATGATATATCGAGATTTAAAACCAGAAAATATTTTATTAGGAAAAGATGGACATATTAAATTAACTGATTTTGGAATGTGTAAAATATTAAATAAAAAAAATAAAAAAACTTATACTTTGTGTGGTACTCCTCAATATATTGCCCCTGAAATTTTTAATAATAAAGGTTATGATTCAAGTGTTGATTGGTGGAGTTTAGGTTGTTTAACTTATGAAATGTTAAATGGAAATCCGCCTTTTATATTTGATAAAAATAATTTTAATATTAATATTTTTAATAAGGAAATTTTTTATCCTAATTCTTTTACTGAAGAAGCTAAATTGTTTTTAAAAGATATTTTAATTGTTGATCCTAATAAAAGATTGGGTAGTGGAAAAAATGGAGTTGAAAATATTAAAAAACATCCTTTTTTTAATGGAATTAATTGGGAGGATTTAGAAAATAAAAAAGTTATTCCTCCTTTTATTCCTAATATTTTAGATGATACTGATTTAGAAAATTTTGATAAATATTTTACTAGAGAAAAAATTAGTGAAAATATTATTGTTGATGATAAAGTTAATGAAAGTAATTATCCAAATTTTACTTATATGAATAATAATATTACTCTTGATGAAGTTTAAATTGTTTATTTTTTTTAATTTTTTTTTTTTAATTATTTTATTTTTATTATTTTATTTGCTTTTTTTTATTTTGATTTTTATTTGGTTTTTTTTTTATTTGTTCTTCTTCATTTTCTTCTTCTTCTTTGTAATTTATTTTTTTCCTTTCTCTTAAGTAATATTCGTGTTTTGGTTCATTTTCTTTCTCTTTATATTTCTCCTTATCATTCTCTTTATCTTTTTCTTTCTCTTTTTCTTTCTCTTTATCATTTTCTTTTTCTTCTATTTTTCTTATTTGTTTAATCATTTTCAAATATTCATTTTCTTTACTTATAATATTTTCCTCAAAAACAATATTTTTATTTATATTTTGTATTTCTTTTTGAATTATATTTATATTTTCATTTTTATTTTCAATATTTTTTATTTCAATATTATTATTGATATTTTCTTTTTTAATTTTCTCTTCTTTGGGTTCAATATTATTATTTTGAACATTTATTTCTTTTTCTTTCTTAGGTTTATTCTTTTTTTTTGAATTTTTATTTTTATTAATATTAATATTAATATTATTATAATTATTATTATTTTCATTATAATTATTATTATTATTATTATTATTATTATTATTATTATTATTATTATTATTATTATTATTATTATTATTATTATTATTATTTTCATTATAATTGTTATTATTATTATTATTAT